>Ga0182736_1001663_pt1 | contig 20157 bp, 15 predicted proteins | sample eDN5th30CKraftBY_FD_128882 | JGI IMG/M metagenome (GOLD analysis project Ga0182736, IMG submission 128882) | Enriched backyard soil microbial communities from Emeryville, California, USA - eDNA 5th pass 30_C Kraft BY (version 2) (version 2) | ecosystem: Environmental > Terrestrial > Soil >... | reverse complement strand
GCTTGTACGCCATCAACCCCGAGGCCGGCTACTTCGGCGTGGCGCCCGGCACCAACGAGAAGAGCAACCCCAACGCCATGGCGTCGGTGGCCCGCGACACGATCTTCACGAACGTCGCGATGACGCCGGACGGCGACGTGTGGTGGGAGGGCATGACGAAGGAGCCCCCCGCGCACCTCACCGACTGGAAGGGCAACCCCTGGACGCCGGGCTCCGGTGAGAAGGCGGCGCACCCGAACAGCCGCTTCACCGCTCCGATGACGAACAACCCGGCCCTCTCGCCGCTGGCGGAGGACCCGGCGGGCGTGCCCATCTCGGCGATCATCTTCGGCGGCCGCCGCAGCGACACGGTGCCCCTCGTCCTCCAGTCGTTCTCCTGGACCCACGGCGTGTACCTCGGCGCCACGATGGGCTCCGAGACGACGGCCGCCGCCACCGGCAAGGTCGGCGTGGTCCGCCGCGACCCGATGGCGATGCTGCCTTTCTGCGGCTACGACATGGGCAACTACTTCGCCCATTGGCTCGGCATGCAGCAGCACATCGCGAACCCGCCGAAGATCTTCCAGGTGAACTGGTTCCGCCAGGACGAGAACGGCAAGTTCCTCTGGCCGGGCTTCGGCGACAACATGCGCGTCCTCAAGTGGATGCTCGACCGCGCCCACGGCCGCGTCGACGCCCAGGAGACGCCGTTCGGCTTCATCCCGACGAAGGACGGCATCGACCTCGACGAGGCCGACCTCACCGCCGAGCAGTTCGCCAAGGCGATCGCCATCCGCAACGACGAGTGGAAGAAGGAGTTCGAGCTGCAGGGCGAGCTCTTCGACAAGCTCTCGCGCACGATGCCGAAGCAGCTCTCGCTCCAGCGCGAGATGCTGATGAGCCGGCTGGACCTTCTGGAGAAGTAAGACAGCCGGACACCGACCGCATCGACCGGAGCCGGGCCCCGAGAGGAGCCCGGCTTCGTCGTTTCCGGCCTTCGCCCGAGGGCGCCCGTCCCGGTTGCACGAAGAACGGTCGAAACGCCACACTGGGCGACGCCTTTCGAAGGGACCTGCTTCGTGAACGCCATCCAGCCCCTCCATCCCGGAGATCTCGTCGCCGTCGTCGCGCCCAGCGGGCCGTTCCCGAGGGAGCGCTACGAGCGGGGGATCGCTGTGTGGCGCGAGCGCGGGTACCGCGTGCGGGAGCTGTTGCCGCCGGGGCCGTGGCGATACCTCGCTTCGGCGGACCGGGAGCGCGCGGCGGCGCTGCGCGAGGCCTTCGCCGATCCGGAGGTGCGGGCGGTGGTGGTCGCACGCGGAGGCTACGGCGCCTTGCGGATCCTGCCGGACGTCGACTGGAGCGCCGCCGCCGCCAGCGGCAAGCCGCTCGTCGGGTTCTCGGACGCGACGGCGATGCACCTTTCCCTGTTCCCGCACGGCGCACGCAGCGTGCACGGGCCCGTCGTGACCCAGCTCGGCGAGCAGCCGCCGGCGTCGGTCGAGAGGCTCTTCTCGCTCCTCGAGTCGTCCGCGCCGCCGCCCGTGATCGAGGGCACGCAGATCGTCGACGGCGTGGCGACGGGAAGGCTCGTCGGCGGCTGCCTGAGCCTCCTGGCGGCGCTCGTGGGGACGCCCTGGCTGCCGCCGCTGGACGGCTGCATCCTCCTGCTGGAGGACGTCGGCGAGGCGGCCTACCGGATCGATCGCATGTGGACGCAGCTGCGCCTCTCGGGCGCGCTGGACCGCGTCGCCGGCTTCGCCATCGGATCGCTGACCGATTGCCCTGCGAGCGGCGGCGTGGAGGCCGCCGCCGTCCTCGCGGAGCTGGCGGCGGCGATGGGGAAGCCGACGCTCGTAGATCTCCCCATCGGTCACGGCGCGGTGAACCTCGCGGTGCCGCACGGCGCGAGGGCCGAAATCCGGTACGGCGCGCTCCGCTTCCTCGAGGGTCTCGCTTGATCCGGCGGATCGCCCGCCTGCTGGACGACGCCGTCGACGCGGGCGCGCTCCCCGCGGCGCAGGTCTGCGTCGTCGCCGGCGGGCGCGTGCTGCACACGTCGGCACACGGGCGGATCCCAGGCGGCCCTGCCACCACCGAGACCCTCTTCGACGTCGCCAGCGTGACCAAGGTGATGGCGACGACGTCCCTCGCCTACGTGCTGCTCTCCCGCGGCGAAGTCGACCTGGACGATCGCGCGATCGAGCGACTTCCGGAGCTCGCGGGGTCCCGCAAGGAGGAGATCCGGGTCCGCCATCTCCTCGCGCACGCGAGCGGCCTGCCCGCGTGGCGCCCGCTGTTCCTCGAGCCCTTCGATCCGGGAGCGTCGCGATCGCACCGGATCGTCGACGAGGTGGAGGCGTCCCGCGCGGACGCGGCGCGCCTCGATGCCTGCCGCCAGCGGATCGTCGACGAGGCGGCTGCCACGCCGCTGGAGCGATCGCCGGGCGAGGGCCGTGTCTACAGCGACCTCGGCTTCATCCTCCTCGGCGAGCTCCTCTCCCGCGCCGCGGGCATCCCGCTGGATCGCGCGTGCGCGGCGGCGGTCTTCACGCCGCTGGGCCTCGGAGCCACCGGCTTTCGCCCCTTGGGATCGCCCGTCGCCGCCGTCGCGCCCACGGGCGACCGCCGCCCCCGGCCTCCTGCCCCCGGGCAGGAGGCGCTCGTCCCGGTGGGCCCGAGCGCGCGGAGCCCGGCCGGCGAGGTCGACGACGACAACGCGTGGGCGATGGGCGGCATCGCGGGGCACGCCGGCGTCTTCGCCACCGCGGCGGACGTGGCGCGGTGGGGCGCGGCGATCCTCGACGAGCGCGCGGGCGCAGGGAAGCTCGGCGATCCCGCCGTCCTCGATGCGCTGCTCCGGCCGGATCCCACGCCGGGGCCGCCCCGCGCCCTCGGCTTCGACCTGCCGAGCGGCGAGGACTCGAGCGTCGGCCGCTGCTTCGGCCGCGCCGGACCGCTGGGCGCCGCCGGCCATCTCGGCTTCACCGGCACCTCGGTGTGGATCGACTTCGACCGGAAGATCGTCGTCGCCCTCCTCACGAACCGCGCCTTCCCCGATCGCGCGAACGCCGCCGGGATCCGCGCCCTGCGCCCCGCGCTCCATGACGCCGTGATCGACGCCGTCGGGTGAGAAAGGTCGGGGATTCCACATACCCGGACGGAAGTTCGGGAGAAAAACGTGATCTCGCAGTGCAAGGGAGGCGAAAAATCGCGCGCGAATCGCGAAGCGCGGCTTCTTCGACGCTTCGAGTGCTCGGCTGGCCGGCGATGTAAGGCCGCGGGATCCATGGCAGGATGCCGCGCGAGCGGAAGGACGAACGGATGAGCTTCGAAATGCAGCAACCGGCCGACCCGGGACTCCTCGAGCGGATCCCCGCGGGCGTCCGCCGCATCCATCTGCTGGGCGTCGGCGGGACCGGCATGGGCGCCTTCGCCGCGCTGCTGCAGGCGGCTGGTTACGAGGTCTCCGGCTCGGACGAGAACCTCTACCCACCCATGAGCGAGATGCTGCCGAAGTGGGGCATCCGCACCTTCACGCCCTACGCCCCCGAGAACCTCGACGCCGCCCGCCCCGACCTCGTCGTGGTGGGCAACGTCATCCGCCGCGTGAACCCCGAGGCCACCGCGATGCGGGAGCGCGCGCTCCCGCACGTCTCGTTCCCGCAGGCCCTCGGCCAGCTCTTCCTCGAGGAACGCCACTCCATCGTGGTGGCGGGCACCCACGGCAAGACCACCACCACTTCGATGGCTGCGCAGCTCCTCGCGGCCGCCGATCGGGATCCGTCGGTGCTGGTGGGCGGCGTCGCCGGCAACTTCGGCGGCAACTTCCACCTGGGAAAGGGCCCCGAGTTCGTGGTGGAGGGCGACGAGTACGACACCGCCTACTTCGACAAGGGCCCCAAGTTCCTCCACTACCGGCCCCGCACGGTGATCTTCACTTCATGTGAATTCGACCACGCGGACATCTACCGGGACACCCCGCACTACGAGTCGTCGTTCGAGAAGCTGATGCGCCTCGTCCCCACCGACGGGCTGGTGCTGGCGTGCGCCTCCACCGAGGCCCCGGTGCGCATCGCCCGGGCGCACTGCCGCGGAAAGGTCGAGACCTACTCTGCCCAGGCCGGCGTCGACGCCGACTGGCGCGCCATCGATCTGCGCGCCGGCCCGGAGGGAACGCGCTTCGGCGTGATGCGGCGGTGCGAGCGGCTCTTCGACGCGGTGCTGCCGTTGGGCGGCAGGCACAACGTGGAGAACGCGCTTGGCGCCATCGCGGCGTGCCTGTCCCGCGGCGCCTCGCCGGATACCCTGGTGCGCGGTCTCGCCGGCTACTCCGGCGTGAAGCGAAGGCAGGAGGTGCGCGGCGAGCTCGGCGGCGTCAAGGTGATCGACGACTTCGCCCACCACCCCACCGCCGTGCGCGAGACCATCGACGCGGTCGCAGGGCGGAACCCCGGCCGGCGGATCGTCGCGGTCTTCGAGCCCCGCTCCAACACGAGCCGCCGATCGCTCCACCACGCCGAGTACGCCCGAAGCTTCGGCGGCGCGGGCCTGGCGGTGTTGGCGGCGCCGCAGAAGCACGACAAGGTGCCCGAGAACGATCGCCTCGACGTCGAGAAACTCTGCGCCGACATCGCCGCCAACGGCACGCCCGCCCACGCCTTCGCGGACACCGACGACATCCTCCGCTTCGTCCTCTCGGAGGCGAAGAAGGGGGACGTGCTCCTCGTGATGTCCAACGGCGCCTTCGGCGGCCTCATCGGGCGCTTGCTCGCAGGCCTCGAAGCGCGCAGTCGTTGACCTTGGGGCGCGCATTCCCTCGCCGTCGCCGGTAGAAGGGAGCGCGCGTCCGCCGCGCCGAGAGGTCCTCCGATGACGCCGTCCCCTTCCTCGCAGCAGCTCCTCCAGGTGGCGATCGACTCCGCCAAGGCGGCGGGCGCCGTCCTCGCGGAGCGCTTCGGCGGCCAGCGCACCATCGAGCACAAGGGGCGCATCGACCTCGTCACCGACGCCGACCGCGCGGCGGAAGAAGCGGCGCTGGGCGAGATCCGGCGGCGGTTCCCCGACCACGCGATCCTGGCGGAGGAGAGCGGCGCCTCGGGCCAGTCGAAGTACGTGTGGATCGTCGATCCCCTCGACGGCACCAGCAACTATGCCCACGGCATGCCGCACTTCTGCGTGAGCGTCGCCTGCCAGGTGCAGGGCGTCCTCGAAGTCGGTGCGATCTTCGAGCCGCTGCGGGACGAGCTCTTCACCGCGTCCCGGGGCGGCGGCGCGCGGCTCAACGGACATTCGATCCATCCCACCGAGGTGCACGAGGTGCACCGCGCCCAGCTCGGCACCGGCATGCCCTACTGGGTCCACGAGAGGCCGGAGCCGGTGTTGGGCCTGCTGGGTGCCTTCGTGCGCAAGTGCCAGGGGATCCGCCGCTTCGGGAGCGCCGCCCTCGACCTCGCCTGGGTCGCGTGCGGGCGCTACGACGGCTTCTTCGAGCTGGGCCTCAAGCCGTGGGACATCGCCGCCGGGATCCTCATCGTCCGCGAGGCGGGCGGCGTCGTCACGTCGATGGACGGCGGCGAGGTCGACCTGGCGAAGGGAGAGATCCTCGCAGCGGGCGCGAAGCTGCACCCGCTGCTCGTGCCGATCGCCAGGAACGCCTGACCCGTCAGGTCGCGTCGGGCTCGGGTTCCACGGCGACGTCGATCTCGCCCCGCGACACCACCACCGCCGCCACGAGATCGCCCGAGACGTTGAGCGTGGTGCGGCACATGTCGAGGAAGCGATCGACGCCGAGGATGAGGCCGATCCCTTCCGGCGGCACGCCGACCATGCCGCAGATCATCGCGATCACCGGGAGCGATCCCGCGGGCACGCCCGCCGTGCCGACGCCGCCCAGCACGCAGACGAACATCACCAGGAGCTGCTTGCCCAGCGACAGCTCGACGCCGAAGAACTGCGCGAGGAAGAGCACCGTGACGCCCTCGAAGAGCGCGGTGCCGTTCTGGTTGGCGGAGGCGCCCACCGTGAGGACGAAGCGCGCGACCCGCGGCGGCAGGCGCAGTCGCTCCTCGGCCACGCGGAGCGTGGTGGGGAGGCTCGCGTTACTGGACGCCGTGGAGAACGCCATCAGCGTCGCCTCCTGCGTCGCGCGGAAGAACGCCACCGGAGACATGCGGCCGAGGAAGCGCAGCGCCAGCGAGTAGACCCCGAGGAAGTGCACCGCCATCGCGAGCAGCGCCACGCCGACGAACGCGCCCAGGCGCACCAGCAGATCCCAGCCGAAGAGCGCGGTGAGGTTGAACATCAGGCAGGCCACCGCGTACGGCGCCACGCGGATCACGAGATCGACCAGCGTGGTCGAGACGTCGAAGAGCCCCTGGATCGCGCCCTCCAGCTTCTGGGCGGCGGGCGTGCGCGTGAGCAGGAGGCCGATGCCCACCATCAGGCCGAAGAACATCACCGCCAGGATGTCGTTGTCGGCGGCCGCGCGGATCACGTTGTCGGGGACGATCCGGGCGATCATCCCGCCGGCGCCCGCGCCATCCCGGGTCGAGCCCACGATCGCCTGCGCGCGCGACGACGCGTCGGCGAGGAGGCGGTTGGCCATCTCGGGATCGATCCCGTCGCCGGGACGCAGCACGTTCACGAGCACCAGGCCGATCGCCACCGCGGCGGCGGACACCATCACCGTGAACGCGAGGGTGCGCCACCCCACCCTGCCGAGGGCCCGCAGATCGCGCATCTCGGCGACGCCCATCACCAGCGCCGAGAACACGAGCGGGATCACCAGCATGAAGAGGAGGCGCAGGAAGATCTGCCCCACCGGCTGGGTGACGTGCTCCGTGAGCCACGCCACCCAGGCGGCGTCTCCACCCGTCACCGCGTACGTCAGCAGCCCGGCGGTCGCGCCGACCCCCAGCCCGACCAGCATCTTCGTGTGCAGCGGCATCCCGTCTCCCGTCGATCCGGTCGAGTCTACCCCCATCCAGGGACGTCGTACGCCAAGCTACCGCTCGCCCCCCGGGCGAAGCACCTTGCCGGCAGCATGCGCCGCGCACCCAGCCTTCGAAACGCCTACCTGCTCCTCGGGGCCGGCTTGTCGGGCCTGGCGCTGCTGCTGACGGGCGCCCTCGTCGTCTCGGTGATCTGGCTGACGACCCTCTCGTCCGACCTTCGCCTCACCCTCGCAGCAGACCGCGAGGCGATGCGGATCCAGTTCCAGCTCTTCCGCGCGGCCCGGTCCTACGAGATCTTCGGGGAGACCGGCGATCGCGAGTGGATGAACGACGCGCAGGAATCCGAGGCGCGCCTCGTGGCGTCGATCGCCCGCATGGAGGAGATCCCCCTGTCTCCCCGGGCGGCGGCGGCGTTCGCGCACCTCGAGTCGACCATCGACCAGCTCCGCAGAGACGTGTTCGACGCCTCGCCGGGCCAGCGGGTGATTCGTTTGGGGGACTTCATCGGCGCCTACGCGGACGCGAGCGCCTTCCTCGACGTGATCGCCGACGACGCCTCCGAGAAGATCGACGACGCGTCGAGGTGGAGTCGGATCGCCATCATCCTCGCCGGCATCGCCATCTTCGTCACGTTGGCGAGCCTGCCGCTCGCGATCCGGTTCACCCGGCGTGCCGTCTACCTCCCGATCGTCCGCCTTCGCCGGGCCCTTCGAATGCACGCCTCCGACCGGACCGTGATGGCTCCCGAAGCCGGCCCCGTCGAGTTCCGCGCGATCGGCAGGGACGTGAACGATCTCTTCGAGCGCCTCGAATCGCAGCGGGAGCGGCAGCTCACGTTCCTCGCCAGCATCGCCCACGACCTCCGCAACCCGATGGCGGCGCTCCGCACCTCCGCCCAGCTCGCCGAGCGAAGGGCCGAGACCGAGCCCCAGCGCAAGTCGGCCGAACGCGTCCTCCGCCAGATCGACCGGATGAACCGCCTCGTCACCGACCTTCTCGACGTCAGCCGGATCGAGGCCGGGCAGTTCGAGCTCGCGATCGTGCCCACGGATCTCCGCGTGGTGGTCCGAGACACCTGCGAGCTCTACGCGGAGACGTCCGAGATCCACGAGGTCCGCTGCACCGTCCCCGCGTCGCCGCTCCGCGCCGACGTCGACCCGACGCGCATCTCGCAGGTGCTGGGAAACCTCGTCTCCAACGCCATCAAGTACTCGCCGGAAGGGAGTCCCGTCGACGTGCGCCTCGCCGCCGAGGACGGGTGGGCGATCGTCGAGGTGGAGGACCGGGGGATGGGCATCGCACCCGAGGATCACGAGCGCGTCTTCGAGGCGTTCCGCCGCAGCAAAGGCGCGGATGCCTCGATCCCCGGCGTCGGCCTCGGGCTGTCCGTCGCCCGCCGGCTGGTGCGGGCGCACCACGGAGAGATCGAGCTCGAGAGCGCCGTCGGCGTGGGCTCCATCTTTCGGGTGCGGCTTCCCCTCGCCCGGTGACGGCCTCTACTTCTGGCAGTGCGGGCAGAAGGCGCTGGTGCGGCCGCCCAGGACGATCGTCTCGATGAGCGTCCTGCATCTCGGGCAGGGCTTGCCCTTGCGGCCGTAGACGACGAACGGGTTGGCCGCGCCGGGCTCCTCGACGTAGGTGATGTCGTCGCCGTCGCCGGCTTGGCGCAGCGTGTCCGCGATGGAGTCCTCGATGCCCTTCGCGAGGGCGCGCACCTCCGCGGGGGAGAGCGTCGACGCGACGCGCGCCGGGTGGATCTTCGCCCGAAAGAGCGCCTCCGTCGCCTGGATGTTGCCGATGCCGGCGATGACCGCCTGATCCATGATCGCCACCTTCACGGATCGTGAGGTGCGCTGCAACCGTTCGTGGAGCCGCTTCGGATCGACGCCGTCGACGAGCGGATCGGGTCCGAGCGCGCGCACCTCCGGCAGGTCGAGCAGCTGATGCGCCGGGTGGATCGCGAGGCGGCCGAAGAGGCGCTGATCGTCGTAGTAGACGATCCCGTCTCCGCGCAGCGCCAGGCGCGCCCGGGTGTGGCCCGGCCTGGGATCGTCCGGCCCGCGGCGCACCCACTTGCCGGTCATGCCGAGGTGGCTGACCAGCCCCACGTCGCGATCGAAGGAGAGGAGCAGGATCTTGCCGCGGCGATCCACCCGCTGCAGCGTCCGCCCCTGCAGGTCCCGCTCGAACGCGCGGCGATCGGAGCCGCGGAAGATCCGGCTCTCCGGCGCCGCCGCGCGCTCGATGGTCCTGCCTTCGAGCCAGCGGCTCAGCGCCCGCGCGGCGAACTCGACCTCCGGCAGCTCGGGCATGTCGGACGCCTCCCGCCTTTGCCTCAAGCCGAGGCGACGTGCTCGTAGCCGAGCGACCGCAGCGCGTCGCGCAGGCGCTCCGCGGCGGCGTCGAGATCCTTCGGATCCGGGTTCGGGTCCTGGTTGGCGAAGTTCATGTCCTGCAGCTTGCGGATCGGCGTGAGGTGCAGGTGCACGTGGGGAACCTCGAGGCCGGCGATCATCATGCCGACCTTCACCGGATCGAACGCCTCCTGGATCCCCTTGCCGACCTTCTGCGCCACGGTCATCAGGTGCGTCGCGAGATCCTCCGGCAGATCGATCCAGTGGTCGATCTCGTCGCGCGGCACCACCAGCGTGTGCCCGGGCGCCAGCGGCGCGATGGTGAGGAACGCCACGCAGCGATCGTCCTTCCAGACGAAGCGGCCGGGGATCTCACCGGCGATGATGCGGGTGAAGAGGGACGCCATCGAAAGCCTCGCGGTCAGGTCGGCGCGCAGAAGGAGCGCACCGCGTCGTGGAGCAAGCGTAGACCGAATCGGAAGCCGTCGATGGGGATTCTCTCGTCCCTGCCGTGGAAGAGCTCCGCGAAGGGAAGGCCCGGCGGGAGCCCCACGGGGGCGAAGCCGTACCACGTGGTGCCGAGCAGGGAGAACGCGAGCGCGTCGGTGAAGCCGGGGATCATGTAGGGCACCGGGATCCCCTCCGGGTCCGCCCGTCGCACCGCCGCCGCCAGCGCTTCGTACATCGGCGTGTCGAAGGGGAACTCGAGGGCACGCGCCTCGCGCAGCACGGCGATCTCCACCTTCGGCCCCAGCACCGCCCGCAGCTCGTCCACGATCTTCGCGCCCGCCTCGCCGGGCAGCGAGCGCCCGTCGATGTGCGCCTCCGCCTCCGCGGGGATCACGTTGATCTTGTCGCCCGCCCGCAGCACGGTGGGGTTCGCGGTGTTGGACAGCACCGCGCGAAGGCTCCGCGCCAGCGATCGGTCGGGGATCGCCCGCAGGATCGTCGGCGCGAGACGAGGCGATCCGAGGGCGCGCAGCACCCTTCCCTTCACCCCGCCCACGGCGCCGGACACCGTGCGCAGGAAGGCGGTGGTGGCGGCCGTGGCGTGCACCGGGAGCGGCCGCCTCGAGAGGCGCGCGATCGCCTTGGCGAGCTCGCCCACCGCGCTGTCCTCCCGCGGCATCGAGCCGTGCCCCGGCTCGCCCTTCGTGCGCGCGCGGATCCACAGCACGCCCTTCTGCGCCACCTGGATCGGGTAGAAGCGCCGCCCCTCGATGTGGAGAGTGAAGCAGCCGATCTCACCCAGCGCGTACTCCGCGCGCACGAGGTCGGGGTGGTTCTCGACGAGCCACGTGGAGCCCAGGTCGCATCCCGCCTCCTCGTCTGCGACGAGGGCGAGGATCACGTCGCGGCGCAAGCGCTTGCCGGCACGGGCGAGTGCCCGCATCACGGTGACGCACATCGCCGCGTGGTGCTTCATGTCGAGGGCGCCCCGGCCCCACACGAAGCCCTCGTGGATCTCCCCGGCGAAGGGATCCCGGCTCCAGCCCTCCTTCGCCTCCACCACGTCCAGGTGCGCGGTGAGGAGGAGCGGCCTCTCCTCGCCAGTGCCCTTCCATCGGCAGACGAGGTTGGCGCGGCCCGGAGCGGACTCGAGGAGCACGGGGGCCAGACCGTCCGCCCGCAGCCGCGCCGCGCACAGCTCCGCGGCAGGCCGCTCGTTGCCGGGCGGGTTGGTGGTGTCGATCCGCAGCAGCTCGACGAGGAGCCGGAGCGCGTCCTCCTCGAGATCGGCAGGGAGCGGCTCGCTGCCGTCAGCGGCGCGCATCGGGCCCTCGCGTCGCCTTGCCGCGGGCGCGCAGACCACCGACGACGTCGCGGAGCGCGCCGAGCTTCCCCGTCCGCAGGCGCGCCAGCCCGCGCGCGAGGCGGAGGACGCCGGCGTCGTACGGGTACCACCACAGCTCCGTCTTTCCCCGGCTGCGGTCGACGAGGACGAAGCGCGGGCGAGTGAGCTCCTCCAGCATCTGCGGGCTGTTGGTGACCCCGAAGCCGCTGCCGCGGACGCCGCCCCACGGCGCCTGGGCCAGCCCACCGGTGAAGGCGTGGTTGTTGACGGTGATCACGCCGGCGTGGATCCGGCGCCCCACCCGCTCGGCGCGGCGAACGTCCTTCGACCAGACACTCACCGTGAGACCGTAGGGCGACGCGTTCGCCCGCCGAATCGCCTCCTCCTCGTCCTTCACCCGGAAGATCGGCAGCACCGGGCCGAAGGTCTCCTCCCGCACGAGGGCGAGATCCTCCGGCGGATCGACCAGCAGGATCGGCTCGACCTGCAGCCCTCCGTCGGGTGGCCCGAGACCGGGCTCGACCTCCACCACGCGATCCTCGGCGCCGACGGGCTTCACCTCCGTGCCGCGCACGTCGACCCCGCGCACCGCCACGCCGCCCGCGTCGGTGCCCTCGACGGGCGTGCCGCGCACCACCGTGGCGCCTTCGGGGGCCTCGACCTCCCGGAAGCGGGGGCCACCCGGCGCCACACCACCGACGCCGCGCACGAGGCCGCGCTCGGCGGCTTCCCGGAGCTGCGCGTCGACGATCGCCTTCTGCGACGGCGTGGTCAGCGGACCCACGTCCACCTGGCCCTCGCCGCCCGCCCCCGTACGCAGCGCCGCGATCCGCTCGCGCGCCCTCTCGATGAACGCGTCGGCGATCGAATCGACCACGTAGCAGCGCTCGATGGACGCGCAGTTCTGCCCCGCGTTGGCGAACGCACCCCACACCACGCCGTTCACCGTGCGCTCCAGCTCGGCGTCGCCCAGGACGAGCGCCGCGTCCTTGCCGCCGAGCTCGAGCACCACCGGCGTCAGGCTGTCGGCGCACGCGCGCGCCACCGCCCTGCCGGTTCGCGGCGAGCCGATGAACACCAGCGTGTCGACGCCCACCGAGAGGATCGCCTGTGCCTCCTCGCCGCCGCCCTGCACCACCGCCAGGAGGTGCGGCGGCAACAGCCCCTCGAACAGGCTGCCCAGGAACGCCCCGGCGCGGGCGCCGTGCTCCGAAGGCTTGAGCACCACCGCGTTTCCGGCGAGGAGCGCGGGGACCACCGTGCGAAGCGGCAGCATCAGCGGGAAGTTCCACGGCGTGATCGCGCCGATCACGCCGCGGGGCATGCGCTCGACCACCCCACGCTTCTTCGGGAACGTCACCGGATCGATCGGGACGTCCGTGCCCTGCAGGAGCAGCGCGCCCTTGTTCGCCCAGTACGAGAACAGATCCGCGCTGGGGACGATCTCGGAGAGATAGCTCTCCGCCCGGGGCCTGCCGTTCTCCTCCTCGAGGATCGCGGCGGCCTCCTCGGCACGCTCGAGGAGCCGCTTCCCCGCCTTGCGGATCGCGTCGGCCCTCTCGTGGATCGGCCGCAGCGACCACGCGTGCTGCGCGTCGCGGGCCCTGCGCACGATCCCCTCGACCTCCGAGAGAGGCGTGACGGGGAGCGGCGCGAGGAGCCTGCCGTCGATGGGCCGGACGCCGCGGATGAAGCCGCCTTCGACCACCTTGGGCGCCGGCGGGATCCGCGGCGAGACCGTGCCGACGTCGCGCCACTCGATCGGGGCGGGATCGGGCTGCAGGGCGCCGCTGCGCCGGGAGCGGATCCCCTCGAAGACGATCCACGCCGCGCACGCGAGGCCGATCATCCCCTGGATCGCGCCCACGACGTTCATCGCGCGGGTGAAGGGCGCGGATTGCGGCACGGGGATCGCGAGGCCCGCGTGGTAGCTCGCGTAGTCGCCCACGTGGAAGTAGCGATCCCAGGTGACGAGCCAGATCACGATCCACGTGCCCAGGCCGAGCAGCATGTTCGCGACGGCGAGGGGCATCTTCCCCGCGCGGATCAGGTGCAGGGACACCGTGGCCCCGGCGAGCCCTGCGCCCACCACCGCGACGAAGAACGCAGGCGAGAGCCAGCCGAGGCGCACCTCGTCCTCGGGGATCAGGTAGCTGTACATCCAGCCCGGCCAGCGGAGCAGGAAGTACTGCACGGTGAGCGCGAAGACGACGACGAAGAGCGTCGTCACGCGGAACGCGGCGCGGCCGCGGCCGGCGCGCACGAGGTTGGTGCCGAGCAACATGAAGAGCGCAGCCAGCCCGTACGCGGTCGGTGGATCGAGAGGGACGGTCGGCGCGCGCTCCTGTCAGGTCGGACCGGCGGCGCCGCGCGGAGCGGGGAAGCCGAGCCCCCGCGCCGCCCGTTCGGGGCCGCTGGCTCGAAATCTAGCGACGCGCCCGTCCACCTGCCGGACGCGGGCGGGGCTCTCCATCCATGGCGACGCGGCGTGCGCCGATCAGACGCCGTAGAACCGCTCGAGCACCGCGGTCATCCGCTCCGGATCCTCGGCGCCCCCCTGCTCCCGGATGGAGTGCATCGAGAGCATCGGGTTGCCCACGTCCACGGTGCGCACGCCCAGGCGCGCGGAGCTGATCGGCCCGATGGTGCTGCCGCAGGCGACGTCCGTGCGGCTGACGAACTTCTGGAAGGGCACCTTCGCGTCCAGGCACAGCGACTCGAAGAGCGCCTCGCCCTCGGCGTCGGTGGCGTAGCGCTGCTGCGCGTTGACCTTGATCACGGGGCCGCCGTTGAGGCGCGGCTCGTGGTGGGGATCGTGCTTGTCGGCGAAGTTCGGGTGGACGGCGTGGGCCATGTCCGCCGACACCTGCCACGAGCGCGCGATCGCCCGCGGCAGCGCCTCCCCTTCGGCGCCGGTGGCGCGCAGGATCCGCAGGAGCAGATCCTCGACGAGCGATCCGCCGGCGCCCGCCGTGCTGCCGCTGCCGACCTCCTCGTGATCGTAGAGGCACGCGAGCTGCGTCGACGCCGCCGCGGGCGCGCGCAGCAGCGAGGTGAGCGCCGCGTGGCACGAGGCCTGGTTGTCGAGGCGCGGCGCGAACACGAAGTCGCCGCGCAGGCCGCCGATCGCCGACGGCTGCACGTCGAAGAGCGACAGATCCCACGAGAGGATCCGATCCGCCTCCACGCCCAGCTCCGCCCCGAGGAGCCCCTCGAGTCCGTCCGGCAACGACTCGTGCGCCACGGCGAGGAGCGGCGGCAGGTGGAGCTGGTTGTTGAGGACGAGGCCCTTCTTCGTCACCTCGCGATCGAGGTGGATCGCCAGCGACGGCACCCGCAGGATCGGGCGGTCCACGCGGACGAGGCGCGTCTCGAAGGTCCCGGGGGCGCTGCCGCGGCACACCACCTTGCCCGCGAGGCCCAGATCGCGGTCGAGCCAGGTGTGCGTGAGCGCGCCGCCGTAGACCTCGACGCCGAGCTGCCGGTAGCCCTCCTTCGTGTAATACGCGTTGGGCTTCACCCGCAGGTTGGGCGAGTCGGTGTGCGCGCCCACCAGCCGGAAGCCGCCCTCCGCCGGCGCCGCCGTCCCCACGCGGAACGCGACGATCGCGCCGCCCCGCGACACGGTGTAGCCCTTCCCCGCCTCGAGGGACCACGCCTCCTTCTCGTCGAGGGCCGTGAATCCCGCCGCAGCCGCGCGCCGGCGCGCCTCGTCCACGCAGTGGTGCGGCGTGGGGCTCGCGTCGATGAACTTCAGCAGGTCGGCGGTGGTCGGGTGGACGGCGGGCGTCGAGGAGAGGAGGCTCACGTGCGGTGCTCCCGTGCGGATGGCGCCCTACGGGTAGCCGACGGACCGTCGTCCGTCAACGCAGGGTTCGAGCCGACTCCCTCGCGGAACCGGAGGCGTCAAAAGAGGGTGGAGATGGCAAACCCGCCCGTAGCGCTCCACGTCCCGGCGAGCTGGGATCGCACGTCCCCGCCCGCGTCTTCCACGCGGATCCCGTCCACCTCCAGGGTGAGCAAGAACCACCGGGTCACATCGATGTCCAACCCCAGGCGCGGCCCGTAGCTGACCTCTCGATAGTGGAGCCAGGCGATCTCGTCTGCGACGCTGGTATCGCGGGGACCGGAGGAGACCCCCATGTTCACGAACGCCCCTAGGAACGGACGCGAACTGCCCCACTCGACCGGGCGGACCCGCAGGCCGGACCAGACGTAGGCGGCCGCGTCCGCCACACCAAACAGGCCCACTTCGAGCGCGAGCCACTGCGCGGGTAGGACTTGAAACTGAAAGCCGCCGAGCCGGCTGGGGCCCAGCACCACGAGGCTCACGCCGAAGTGGACCCTGTCGGGCGGATCGTACTCGAGCGCGAGCGAGTGTACGTCCTCCGCCCGCAGCGTCATCGCCTCGAACGCCCGGGCCCCCCTCCAGACGGAGCCCTCGTACGCGTCGAGGTGGAGCTCGTCTCCTTCGAGGCGGGCGTGGCCGATCGGCACCTTCAACGGCCCGCATCTGTCTTGGGCGAACGCCTCGCCCAGAATCGAGCAGGGCGGAGCACGCTCGACCCATAGGCTGGGATCGTCGTCTGGGCGGACGACGATCTCCTCACCATCCGACTCGAGCACGACGGACTCGCCGTCCCCGAGCCGCATCACGTCCTGCAGGCGTTCCGGCGAGACCGGCACCCTGTACATGCAGCCGCTCGCCCCGACCGCGACGAGGGCCAGGGCGATCGGCCATCTGGTACGGCTCCGCATGGCGGCCTCCACGTATGTGGAGGCTACCGTATCAGTACCGGTAGTGCTCGGACTTGAACGGCCCCTCGACGGGGACGCCGATGTACTTCGCCTGGTCGTTGGAGAGCTTGGTGAGCTTGGCGCCGAACGCGTCCAGGTGGAGGCGCGCGACCTTCTCGTCGAGCTGCTTGGACAGCGTCTGCACCGTCTTGCCGTACTTCTCGGCGTTGGCCTGCAGGTCGAGCTGCGCGAGCACCTGGTTCGTGAAGGAGTTCGACATCACGAAGCTGGGGTGGCCGGTGGCGCAGCCGAGGTTCACGAGTCGTCCCTCGGCCAGCACGATGATGCTCCGGCCGGTGGCCTTGAAGCGCCACTCGTGGACCTGGGGCTTCACCTCGATCTTCTCGACCTCGCCCTTCGCGCGCATCCGCTCGAGGCCGGCCATGTCGATCTCGTTGTCGAAGTGGCCGATGTTGCAGACGATGGCGTTGTGCTTCATCCGCCGCATGTGCTCGGCGGTGATGATGTCCTTGTTGCCGGTCGCGGTGACGAAGATGTCGAAGTTGTCGACGACGTCCTCGAGGAGGACCACGTCGAGGCCCTGCATGCACGCCTGCAGCGCGCAGATGGGATCGACCTCGGTGACGGAGACCTTCGCCGCCTGGGCCTTCAGCGACTGCACCGAGCCCTTGCCCACGTCGCCGAAGCCGAGGACCAGCGCCCGCTTGCCCGAGATCATCACGTCGGTGGCGCGCATGATCGCGTCGACCAGCGAGTGGCGGCAGCCGTAGAGGTTGTCGAACTTGCTCTTGGTCACCGAGTCGTTGACGTTGATCGCCGGGAAGAGCAGCGTGCCCTTCTTCTGCATCTCGTACAGGCGGTGGACACCCGTGGTGGTCTCCTCGGAGACGCCGCGGATGCCGGTCGCGATGGGCTCCCAGAAACCGCGGTCCATCGCCAGCACGTCGCGCAGCAGGTTGTAGATCACCTGCTCCTCGAGCACCTTGGTGGAGGCCGGATCCGGCGACTTGCCCGTGCGGCTCGCCTCGAGGCCCATGTGCACGAGCAGCGTGGCGTCCCCGCCGTCGTCGACGATCAGCGTGGGGCCCTTGCCGTCCGGCCAGCGCAGCGCCTGCAGCGTGCACCACCAGTACTCCTCGAGGGTCTCGCCCTTCCACGCGAACACCGGCACGCCCGCGGGCTTCTCCGCGGTGCCCTTCGGCCCCACCACCACCGCGGCGGCGGCGTGATCCTGCGTCGAGAAGATGTTGCAGGAGACCCACCGGACGTCGGCGCCGAGCTCCACCAGCGTCTCGATCAGCACCGCCGTCTGCACCGTCATGTGCAGCGAGCCCATGATCCGCGCGCCGGCCAGCGGCTTGGACGCCGCGTACTCCTTTCGCACCGCCATCAGGCCCGGCATCTCGTGCTCGGCGAGCTCGATCTCCTTGCGGCCGAAGCGCACCGTCTCGGGCGACAGGTCGCGGACCTTGTAGGGGAGATCGGAGACGAGCGGCAGGCCCGTGGACATGAAAGCGGGCATCTCGGACATCTGGGCAGGCGCGGTCATGGCGGAAGATCCCCTTCGGAGGACGAATCGAGGGCCAGGGGATAGCGAAAGACGCCTCCGCCCGCAACTCGGATGCACCGACGGGTGTGATGCGGGCGTCCGCGGTAGGGGTCTGTCGCCTCCTGGGCACCCGTTTGGTCGATCGTGCGCAAGCTCCTCACAGCCCGCAGGCTGGCGACACATCGGCGTCCCTTGATACGGTTCGGCGTTCGACGCCACCCGGGCGTCTCAGGGGACCGAAAGATGTCGCAGACCTCCTTGCGCAACGACGACGTCGATCTCGAGCCGCACCGCGCTGCGCTCACCGGCCACTGCTACCGCATGCTCGGCTCGCCCGCGGAGGCGGAGGACGCCGTCCAGGAGACGATGGTCCGGGCGTGGAAGAACCTCGATCGCTTCGAGGGGCGCTCGAGCGTCCGCACGTGGCTCTTCCGCATCGGCACGCGGGTCTGCCTCGACATGCTCGAGGCGCGGGAGCGGCGCGCCATGCCCATGGACATGGGGCCCGAGGGCAACGTGGAGATGCCGCTCATCGAGCTGCCCGCGTCGCGGTGGATCGAGCCGATCCCCGACATGCGCGCGCTGCCGGCGGACGCGACGCCGGAGGAGCGCGCGGTGCTCAAGGAGAACATCCGGCTCGCCTTCGTCGCGGCGCTGCAGCACCTCACCCCGCGGCAGCGCGCGGTGCTGTTGTGGACGGAGGTGATCGGCGGCACGGCGGCGGAGATCGCGGAGATCCTCGCGACCTCGGTTGCTTCGGTGAACAGCGCCCTGCAGCGCGCCCGCGCCACCCTGGCCACGAAGGACGTGACGCAGGGCAAGGGCCCCCTCTCCGACACGCAGGTCGCCCTCGTCGAGAAGTACGTGCGGGCTTTCGAGAGCTACGACATGAACGCGCTCACGTCGCTTTTGCGCGACGACGCCTCCATGTGCATGCCGCCGTTCACGCTGTGGCTGCGGGGGCCGCAGGCGATCCGCGACTGGATGCTGGGGCGCGGCGCGGCGTGCCGGGGCTCACGCCTCGTCCCCACCCAGGCGTGCGGGGCCCCGGCGTTCGGCCAGTACAAGCCCGACCCTGACGGCGGCCCTCACAAGCCGTGGGCCCTGGTGACCCTCGACTTCGACGGCGACGCCATCTCGGGGCTCACCTTCTTCCTGGACACCCAGGCGCTCTTTCCCCTGTTCGGTCTGCCGGCGGAGTTGACCTGACGATGGCGCGATGATTTTCGCGGGCCCGGGCCGTCCAACGATCGGAACCCGTTACCCCAGGAGGGAAACATGGCCCGCAAGATCTTCGTCAACCTGCCCGTCAAGGACCTCAACCGCTCGAAGGAGTTCTTCACCAGGCTCGGCTTCGAGTTCAACCCGCAGTTCACCGACGACACCGCCGCCTGCATGGTGCTCAGCGAGGAAGGCTTCGTGATGCTCATCACGGAGAAGCGCTTCCACGACTTCACCAAGAAGAAGATCGCCGACACCTCGACGCACACCGAGGCGCTGATCGCGCTTTCGGCGGACAGCCGGGCGGAGGTGGATTCGATCTTCGAGAGGGCGCTCGCCGCAGGCGGGTCGAAGGCGATGGATCCGGTGGACTACGGCTTCATGTACTACCAGAGCTTCCATGACCCCGACGGCCACCACTGGGAGGTGATCTGGATGGATCCCTCGGCGGTGCAGAAGCAGTAGCCATCACGAAGTGGACGCGGCAGGGCCGCCGGTGGCAGAAGATGCCGCCGTGGCGGCCCTGCTCATCTTCGCGATCACCTACCTGCTCATCCTCGGCCAGCCGCTGCCGTTCGTGCGACTCGGTCGCACCTCGGCGGCGTTCGTCGGCGCGGTGGCGATGGTCGTCGCAGGCGCGGTGAGTCCGCGCCAGGTCTTCGACGAGGCAATCGACTTCTCCACGATCGCGCTCCTCCTCGGAATGATGATCCTCACGGGCTTCCTCCAGGAGGCCGGCTTCTTCCGCTGGGCGAGCCACGCGGTGATCCAGAGCGCGCAGACGCCTCGCCGCCTTCTCGTCGGGATCACGGTGGTGTGCGGGGCGCTATCGGCGTTCCTCGTCAACGACACCGTCTGCCTCATGGTGACGCCGCTGGTGGTCCAGGTGGTGGACGACTCGGATCTGCCGCCGCTCCCCTACCTGCTCGCGGTGGCCTTCGGCGCCAACGCCGGCTCGGCCGCCACGCCCACTGGAAACCCGCAGAACATGCTGATCGCGAGCCTCTCGGGGATCACCTACCTCGACTTCGTCGGCTCGCTCGGCCCCGCCGCCATCGTCGCCACCGCGGCCGTGCTCGCGCTGCTCCTGCTGCTCTTCCGGAAGAGCATCCCATCCCGGCCGCTGGTAGCCGCGGGGCTCCCGCCGCCTCCCGTGGACCGCGTGCTCCTCGTGAAGTCCCTCGTCACGACGGCGGGGGTGGTGGTGGCGTTCGCCGTCGGTTTCGACCTCGCATGGAGCGCCTTGGCCGGCGCGGCCTTCCTGCTGCTCCTCGCGGGCGATCGGGGCGGCGGGCCGCTGCACGACGTGAACTGGACGCTCCTGCTCTTCTTCGCGGGGCTCTTCGTCGTGGTCCATGGCGTGGGCCACACCGGCGTCGCCGCCCGCCTCTTCGGTGACCTCTCGTCGGTCGGCGGGGGCGCGACGATCCAGACGATCGTCCTGTCGGCGGCGTCGATCGTGGGCTCGAACCTCTTCTCGAACGTGCCCTTCGTCCTCCTCGCGGGGAGCTGGGTGCCGTCGCTCGCCGATCCGGCCCTCGCGTG
>Ga0182736_1001662_pt1 | contig 20158 bp, 14 predicted proteins | sample eDN5th30CKraftBY_FD_128882 | JGI IMG/M metagenome (GOLD analysis project Ga0182736, IMG submission 128882) | Enriched backyard soil microbial communities from Emeryville, California, USA - eDNA 5th pass 30_C Kraft BY (version 2) (version 2) | ecosystem: Environmental > Terrestrial > Soil >... | reverse complement strand
GCGGATCTCGTCCATCATGGCGTTCGCCACCTGGTCGCCGCAACGGCTCCAGGCGTCGATCACCTTGTTGTACTTTTCCTGCTGGGTGATGAAGCCGTCCTGATACTGCTGCTCGTAATCGGCAACCAGCGCCTTGGTCTGCTCCACCAACTCCACCTTGGAGTCCGGAATGATCATGTCGTCCTTGCCGAACGAGATGCCGGCCTTGAAAGCGTGGCGGAAGCCCAGCGCCATGATGGCGTCGGCGAACAGCACCGTGTCCTTCTGCCCGGTGTGGCGATAGACGGTATCGATAACGTCGCCGATGTCCTTCTTGGTGAGGAGCTTGTTGATCGTATCGAACGGTACGCGGTGGCTCTTCGGCAGACATTCGCCGATCAGCATGCGGCCGGGGGTGGTTTCCACCCGCATCATGTACTGCTTGCCGGCCTCGTCCGTCTGCGGAACGCGGCTGGTGATCTTCGAGTGGAGCGTAACCGCGCCGACATGAAGCGCCTGATGCACCTCGTCGATATCGGCCAGGATCTTGTCCTCGCCGGGCTCACCATCACGGTCCATCGACAGATAGTAGAGGCCCAACACCATGTCCTGCGAAGGCACGATGATCGGCTTGCCGTTCGCGGGGCTGAGGATGTTGTTGGTGGACATCATCAGCACGCGCGCTTCCAGCTGGGCTTCCAGCGAGAGCGGCACGTGGACGGCCATCTGGTCACCGTCGAAGTCGGCGTTGAAGGCGGAGCAGACCAGCGGGTGAAGCTGGATCGCCTTGCCTTCGATCAGCACCGGCTCGAACGCCTGAATGCCCAGGCGGTGAAGCGTCGGCGCGCGGTTCAACAGAACCGGGTGCTCGCGGATCACCTCGTCAAGGATGTCCCAGACTTCCTTGCGCTCTTTCTCGACCCACTTCTTCGCCTGCTTCAGGGTCATCGAAAGACCCTTGGCGTCGAGGCGCGCGTAGATGAACGGCTTGAACAGTTCGAGCGCCATCTTCTTCGGCAAGCCGCACTGGTGCAGCTTCAGTTCCGGGCCGGTCACGATGACCGAACGGCCGGAATAGTCGACGCGCTTGCCGAGCAGGTTCTGACGGAAGCGGCCCTGTTTGCCCTTCAGCATGTCGGACAGCGACTTCAGCGGACGCTTGTTGGCGCCCGTGATGACGCGGCCACGGCGGCCGTTGTCGAACAGCGCGTCCACCGCTTCCTGCAACATGCGCTTTTCGTTGCGGACGATGATGTCCGGCGCACGCAGTTCCATCAGCCGCTTCAACCGGTTGTTACGGTTGATGACGCGACGATAGAGATCGTTCAGGTCGGACGTGGCGAAACGGCCGCCGTCCAGCGGGACCAGCGGGCGCAGTTCCGGCGGGATGACAGGCACGACATCCAGGATCATCCATTCCGGGCGGTTGCCGGAATCGATGAAGCTTTCGACGACCTTCAGCCGCTTGATGATCTTCTTCGGCTTCAGCGAGGACTTGGTCTCGGCCAGTTCCTTCAGCAGGTCTTCCTTTTCCTGCACGAGGTCGAGGTCGATCAGCATGTGCTTGACCGCTTCCGCACCGATGCCGGCGGTGAAAGCGTCTTCGCCGTATTCGTCCTGTGCGTCGAGCAGCTCATCCTCGGTGAGAAGCTGATACTTCTCCAGCGGGGTCAGGCCTGGCTCGGTGACGATGTAGCTTTCGAAGTAGAGCACGCGCTCAAGCTGCTTGAGCTGCATGTCCAGCAGCAGGCCGATACGCGAAGGCAGCGACTTCAGGAACCAGATGTGCGCGACCGGCGCGGCCAGTTCGATGTGGCCCATGCGTTCGCGGCGGACCTTGGTCACGGTCACTTCCACGCCGCACTTTTCGCAGACGACGCCCTTGTATTTCATGCGCTTGTACTTGCCGCACAGGCATTCGTAGTCCTTCACGGGACCGAAGATGCGGGCGCAGAACAGGCCGTCACGTTCTGGCTTGAACGTGCGGTAGTTGATCGTTTCCGGCTTCTTGATCTCACCGAACGACCACGAGCGGATACGTTCCGGCGAAGCGATGCCGATCTGGATCTGGTCGAAGGTTTCCGGCTTGGCGAGCTGGTTGGTGAATTTGGTCAGTTCGTTCATTTTTCAAATCCCTTGCGGGTGAAATTCTCTGGCGGAGGGGTGGGCGGCGTTTCCGCCGCCCCAAGGCCCCGTTATTCCGCTGCCTCCGGCCACTGATCGTCATCCTCTTCGTTATCGAGCGAGGACAGTTCGACGTTGAGGCCGAGCGAGCGCATTTCCTTCACCAGCACGTTGAAGCTTTCCGGAATGCCGGCCTCGAACGTGTCGTCGCCCTTGACGATCGCTTCGTAGACCTTGGTGCGGCCGACCACGTCGTCGGACTTCACCGTCAGCATTTCCTGCAGCGTGTAGGCGGCGCCGTAGGCCTGGAGCGCCCAGACCTCCATTTCACCGAAGCGCTGGCCACCGAACTGCGCCTTACCACCCAGCGGCTGCTGGGTGACGAGCGAGTACGGCCCGATCGAACGAGCGTGGATCTTGTCGTCAACAAGGTGGTGCAGCTTCAGCATGTAGATGATGCCCACCGTTACCTTGCGGTCGAATGCTTCGCCCGAACGGCCATCATAGAGCGTCGACTGGCCGGAAGTATCTAGCCCCGCCTTAGACAGCATGGCGGAAACGTCCGGCTCGCGCGCACCGTCGAACACCGGAGTGCCCATCGGAACGCCCGTCTTCAGGTTTCCGGCCAGTTCCACGATCTCCGCCGTCGAGCGGGCGTCGATTTCTTCGTGGTACTGATCGCCGTAAATGTCCTTCAGCTTTTCGACCACGGCAGCGGGCGGAGCCGACGCCTCTGGGTTCGGGTTGGCCTCACGCCAGTCTTCCAGCGCCGCAGCTACCTGATGACCCAGCGCACGCGCGGCAAAGCCGAGGTGCGTTTCGAAGATCTGCCCGACGTTCATGCGCGAAGGCACGCCCAGCGGGTTTAGCACGAGGTCGACCGGGGTGCCGTCTTCCATGAACGGCATGTCTTCAACCGGCAGAATGCGGCTGATGACACCCTTGTTACCGTGGCGTCCGGCCATCTTGTCGCCCGGCTGCAGCTTGCGCTTCACCGCAACGAAGACCTTGACCATCTTCAGCACGCCGGGGGCGAGTTCGTCACCGCGTTCGAGCTTCTCCTTGCGGTCCTCGAACTTGTCCTTGATGCGCTTCACGGCCTCATCATACTGGCCCTTCACCGCTTCCAGTTGGGCCTGCATGTTGTCGTCGGCGACGGCGAACTTGAACCATTCGTGCCGCTCAACCCCGTCGATCACTTCTTCGGTGATCTCGGTGCCCTTCTTGATGCCCTTCGGCGCCGCCGAAGCGGTCTGACCGACGAGCATTTCGCGCAGGCGGTTCCAGGTCGCGCGGTTGAGGATGTTGCGTTCATCCTCGCTATCCTTCTTGAGGCGTTCGATTTCCTCGTTCTGGATCGCGCGGGTACGGTCGTCGATCTCGATACCGTGGCGGTTGAACACCCGCACCTCGACGATCGTGCCGGCCACGCCCGGCGGCAGGCGGAGCGAGGTGTCACGCACGTCGCTGGCCTTTTCACCGAAGATCGCGCGCAGCAGCTTTTCTTCCGGGGTCATCGGGCTTTCGCCCTTCGGGGTGATCTTGCCGACGAGGATGTCGCCCGGATGCACTTCCGCACCGATGTAGACGATGCCCGCTTCGTCCAGGTTACGCAGGGCTTCTTCGCCCACGTTCGGGATGTCGCGGGTGATGTCTTCCGGCCCAAGCTTGGTATCGCGAGCCATGACCTCGAATTCCTCGATGTGGATCGAGGTGAACACGTCGTCCTTCACGATGCGTTCGGAGATCAGGATCGAGTCCTCGTAGTTGTAGCCGTTCCACGGCATGAACGCGACGAGGCTGTTGCGGCCCAGAGCCAGCTCACCCAGATCGGTGGAAGGACCGTCGGCGATGATATCGCCCGCGGCCACCACGTCACCCACCTTCACCAGCGGACGTTGGTTGATACAGGTGCTCTGGTTGGAGCGCTGGAACTTCTGCAGGTTGTAGATGTCCACGCCGGGGTTGCCGGCATCGACATCGCCGCTGGCGCGGATGACGATGCGGGTGGCGTCCACCTGATCGACCACGCCGGCGCGGGTCGCGCCGATCGCCGCGCCGCTGTCGCGCGCCACGGTTTCTTCCATGCCGGTGCCGACGAAGGGCGCTTCAGCCTTCACCAGCGGCACGGCCTGACGCTGCATGTTGGAACCCATCAGCGCGCGGTTGGCGTCGTCGTTTTCCAGGAACGGGATCAGCGAAGCCGCGACGGAGACGAGCTGCTTGGGGCTGACGTCCATCAGCGTGACCTGATCGCGCGGAGCCATCACGAATTCGCCGTTCTGACGGGCCGAAACTAGCTCTTCCGTGAAGGCGCCTTCGTTATTCGTATCGGCCGAGGCCTGCGCGACGGTGTGCTTCTGCTCTTCCATCGCGGACAGGTACGTCACCTCACCCTTCACCGTGCCGTCGATGACGGTGCGGTAGGGGGTTTCGATGAAACCGTACTTGTTGACGCGAGCGAAGGTGCTGAGCGAGTTGATCAGACCGATGTTCGGGCCTTCCGGCGTTTCAATCGGGCAGATGCGGCCATAGTGCGTGGGGTGAACGTCGCGCACTTCGAAGCCCGCGCGCTCACGCGTCAGACCACCCGGCCCGAGAGCCGAAACGCGGCGCTTGTGCGTCACTTCCGACAGCGGATTGGTCTGGTCCATGAACTGCGAAAGCTGGCTGGAGCCGAAGAATTCGCGCACCGCGGCCACGGCCGGCTTGGCGTTAATCAGGTCGTTCGGCATCACGGTGGACACGTCCACCGAAGACATGCGCTCCTTCACCGCGCGTTCCATACGCAGCAGGCCGACGCGGTACTGGTTTTCCAGCAGTTCGCCCACGGAGCGGACACGACGGTTGCCGAGGTTGTCGATGTCGTCGACTTCGCCCTTGCCGTCCTTCAGGTTCACCAGTTCCTTGACCACGGCGAGGATGTCTTCCTTGCGCAGGGTGGTCACGGTGTCTTCGGCATCGAGGCCGAGGCGCATGTTGAGCTTCACGCGGCCCACGGCCGACAGGTCATACCGTTCTCCATCGAAGAACAGGCCTTCGAACAGCGCTTCGGCGGTTTCCTTGGTCGGCGGTTCGCCGGGGCGCATGACCTTGTAAATCGCTTCGAGACCCTCGTCGCGATTTTCGGCCTTGTCAGCCGCCATGGTGTTGCGGATCCACGGACCGGTGGAAACGTAATCGATATCCAGCAGGTCGAGCTGGTCGATACCGGCCTGGTCCAGCTTCTCGAGGTTGTCCGGCGACACTTCCTCGCCAGCCTCGATGTAGATGCGGCCCGTGCTCTCGTCGATCAGATCGCGCGAGGAAAAGCGGCCGAAGACTTCCTCGGTCGGGATCAGCAGGGTTTGCAGGCCGTCCTTTTCCGCCTTGTTGGCGGCACGGGGGCTGACCTTCTGGCCGGCGGGGAACACTTCCTCGCCCGTCTTCGCGTCAACCAGCGCGAAGCCCGGCTTGGCGTTGCGCCACTGTTCGGCCACGAATGGGATTTCCCATCCGTCCTTGCCGCGCTTCCAAGTCACGGTGTTGTAGAAGTAGCCGAGGATATCCTCGCTATCCAGGCCCAGCGCATAGAGCAGGGCGGTGACCGGCAGCTTGCGCTTGCGGTCGATACGGACGTTCACGATGTCCTTGGCGTCGAATTCGAAATCCAGCCACGAACCACGGTACGGAATCACCCGGGCGGCGAAGAGGAACTTGCCCGAGGAGTGCGTCTTGCCGCGGTCATGGTCGAACAGCACACCCGGCGAACGGTGCATCTGCGACACGATCACGCGTTCCGTGCCGTTGACGATGAACGTGCCGTTCTCCGTCATCAGCGGCATGTCGCCCATGTAAACGTCCTGCTCCTTGATATCGAGCACGGAGCGGGTTTCGGTTTCCTGGTCCACTTCGAACACGATCAGGCGCAGCGTCACCTTCATCGGCGCCGCGTAGGTGATGCCGCGCTGGCGGCATTCGACCGTGTCGTACTTGGGATCTTCCAGCTCGTAGTGAACGAAATCCAGCTCCGCCGTGCCGGCGAAGTCGCGGATCGGGAACACGGAGCGAAGGGTCTTTTCGAGGCCCGAGACATAGCCGGTCGACTTGTCCGACCGCAGGAACTGCTCGTAGCTTTCGCGCTGAACCTCGATCAGGTTCGGCATCTGCACCACTTCGTGGATGTCGCCGAAGATCTTGCGGATGCGCTTCTTCTTGCTGCCGGCCACTGCCGGGGCCTTCGCCTTGCTCGCCATAGGAGAGAGATGCCTCTTCGCTTGTCAGGCCGGGAGCCGTGGCGCCCGGCAAAAATCGTGCCGCGTGCGGTGTCGGCTCCACCCGAAGACGCCGAAAATGCCGCAGGCACACCGAGCCCCTTCCGGGATCGGAGCCGCAGCATTGATGACGCATCGAGCGGAAAACCCGTCGCTTCCTTCCGTGGAGAGCCCCCGCACATGGGCTCGCCTTGCTCGAAGCGGTCAGGCGATGGGCGGGATATAGGAATAGGACAGGCAGGAGTCAAACGGTGTGCGATACACCGCTTGACCTTCAGATACTGGCGGACATCTGACCGCCGTCAGAACAATATCGCTACCGCGATCAGGATAATAACGAGAGTTCCCAGCCCGATAGTGACAGGACGGCCCACAGCTTTTCTCCGGTTGTTGGTTACCCGGTATCAGCGATCGCCCGATAGAACGGTTCCCGCCCCGCCCGCTGCCCCTTCCACGGTCCGCGGTCGCCAGCTCAATCGCCAGCGCACTTCAAGCGCATCGTGGTCAGACAGCATCCTGCCCTGTACCGGCTCGTCGAACCGCGCGGCGATCGCCACCGGCTTGATCCATACCCACTCCCCGTCGAGAAAGCCCTGCAAGTCCTGCGTGTCGAGCCAAGGCTCGTCATTGTCCCACGACATGCGCACATCGCAATGGCGCGGGTTATCGGCGCAATAGCGGTGCGCGAGTTCGCCCGGCAGGCGTTCCTCCTGAAACGTGAACCGGTCCAGATTGCCGCGTGCATTGAGGTCGCCCGCCCAGATCAGCGGACCTCGCCCGGCCCACTCCCGGTCGAGCAGTTCCCTGATCTCCGTGACTTGCCGCCGGTAGGCATAGAGCGAGCGTTCATCCGCCACTCCGGATGCCTTGCGACTGTTGAGATGCGTGTTGAGCACGAAGAGCGGCTCCGGCATTCCCGGAATGGGAATCTCGATCAGCATGGCGCCCTTGTTCGCCAGGCAATCGTATCCGGCGCAGGAATGGCGGCCGAACGCCTGATTGACCTTGCGCGTCACCGCCAGGTCGGTAGCCGTGACCAGCCCCGATCCCATCAGGACGAATAGCCGTTCACCCTTGGTGAGCCGGCGCTTCTGGCGAAACTCCCGCGTCGCTCGTTCAGGCGCAGGATCGGGTTTGTCGAGCCGCTTTGGTCCGCGCACTACGTTAGTATAACCCAGCTGCCCGGCCAACCGTGTAGCACTGGGCACGAAGGCTTCCTGCAACAGCAGCACATCGGGCTGACCATCGCGAAACTCATTCGACCATGCCTGCTCGATGCGCTTCATCGCCCCGCGCGTGTTGCTCCTTCTGGGAAAGGGCAGGCCGGCGATGTTATATGTGAGCACAGTCAGTTCGACGCTGTGCACACCGGTTTCCGCGTCCACTCGCACCTCCAGCCCACGCGTCGCCGGGAGGGGTGGCGGGGGCAAGCTTGGGTGACTGGCGCAGCCGCAGAGCATGGCCAGGAGCGCGATGAGCATGGGACGGAAAGGCAGCGGCATCAGTCCGCGCCCTTGACAGAAGCATGCCGTTTCGCCAATGGCCCGCCCCGATCCGGCAGGCTTCTGGCCCGCCGATCATCCGTCCGAGACAGTTGGTGGCCCGGGTCTGCCGGTCCTTAATTTCCAGCCTAGACGGGGAAAAGAGATTTCCGGCAGCGCGTTTGCGCCTGCCGCTTCGCGCTATCGGCGCAACTCCTTCCCCATCACGGACTCGCCCGCGCCGCTTCGGCAGCGCGGCAACGTAGCCGGCTTCGCGCATCAGTTCGCGCGCGGCCATAGTGAAGGAGTAAGGCATGGATCGTTCGCAGAAAGCCGAATCGGTCGCAGCCCTCAACGCGGTCTTCAACGAGGTCGGCGTGGTGGTCGTCACCCGCAACCTCGGCCTGACGGTGGGTCAGTCCACCGCTCTGCGCGGGAAGGTCCGTGACGCGGGTGCGTCCTACAAGGTTGCGAAGAACCGCCTCGCCAAGCTCGCCATCAAGGACACCCAGTACGCCGGGATCGACGAATTCCTCGTCGGCCCGACTGCCCTGGCATGGTCGACCGATCCGGTCGCCGCTGCCAAGGCCGTGGTGGACTTCGCCAAGACGAACGACAAGCTCGAGATCGTCGGCGGCGCGATGGGGAGCCAGGTGCTCGACGCCGAAGGAATCAAGGCTCTCGCCTCGATGCCGTCGCTCGACGAGCTGCGGGCCAAGCTCATCGGTCTGGTCAATGCGCCCGCCACCAAGGTGGCGCAGCTGGCCAATGCACCGGCGGCAAAGCTCGCCCGCGTATTCGGCGCCTATGGTGCCAAGGACGCGGCGTAAGCGGTTTTTCCCTTCTCGAATTCCCGGACAACCAATGGTGTCCGGTCCATTATTTGAACGGAGTATTTTGACATGGCCGATATCGCCAAGCTCGTTGAAGACCTGTCGCAGCTGACCGTGCTGGAAGCTGCCGAACTCGCCAAGGCTCTTGAAGAGGCATGGGGCGTTTCCGCCGCTGCCGCCGTGGCTGTTGCCGCGCCGGCTGGTGGTGGCGCTGCCGAAGCCGTTGAAGAAAAGACCGAGTTCGACGTCATCCTGACCGGTGACGGTGGCAAGAAGATCCAGGTGATCAAGGAAGTCCGCGCCATCACCGGCCTGGGCCTGACCGAAGCCAAGACCCTCGTTGAATCGGCTCCGAAGCCGCTCAAGGAAGGCGTGAACAAGGCTGAAGCCGAAGAGATCAAGAAGAAGATCGAGGAAGCCGGCGGCACCGTCGAACTGAAGTAATTCAGCCTCGATCCTTTCGGATCAAGCGAAGGGCGGTGCCGAAAGGCGCCGCCCTTTTCGTTTGAAAGGCACTGTGCCGCTTGGCAGCCTCGTTACACCACCGCCCATTGCACAGGCCTGATCGTCGCGCAGGCAGGGCTGCCGTCTTTGGCGGTTCCGTCGATGGTGCCGACGAGAACGCCGCCTGATGCTGCCTTGTCGAGAAGGGTGGGATCGATGTCGTGGATGTCGATCTTCATCCGCCGGCTCCATGGCGACAGGTGCTGGCCCGCCGATTGGCCGATGCGAATATAGACGAAGCGGCGCAGGGGGCCCTCACGACGGACCTGTGGGCCGAAGAACTTCGCACCGCCGCCCGGCGTGCGTTCGATATTCAACGGGAGGTCGAAAGCGAGCGGCTCGCCGGATTTCGACGTCTTCGGATCGAGTGGCGCGTCGTCCTGTTGCAGGCTGTGCAGCACGCCGGGGACGGGCCGTTCGATAACGATGCGCGCGCTGATCTCTATCCGATCAGCGCGCGCCAACGCCTTACAGCCCCTTGATGTAGTCGATCAGTTCCTGGCGCTTGCCCGCGTCCTTCACGCCGCCGAACGCCATTTTGGTGCCCGGAACCGTGCCGCGCGGATCGGCCAGGTACTTGTCGAGATTGGCCTGGTTCCAGACGAGGCCCGAATCCTTCATCGGCTGGCTGAAATCGAAGCCGGGGACCGCGCCCGCCTTCTCACCCCAGATACCGGCGAGCGAAGGGCCAATGCCGTTCTTGCCCGGTTCGACCGCGTGGCAGGCCTTGCACTGGGCGAAAGCTGCAGGCGGCGCGGGCGGCTGGGCCGCGGCCACAGGCGCGGCCGAAGCCGATGCGCTGGGGGTGGGCGTGGGTTCCGGCGTGGCGGCGGCAGTTTCGCTCGCTTCCGGTTCCGGCGTGGCGGCTTCGCTGGCTGCGGCGCCGGTTGCCGAAGCGGGTTCGACAGCAGCGGTCGTTTCCGTGGGTGCAGCCTCTGTATCTTCAGCGCCGCCGCCGCAGGCGGACAGGGTGAGCAGCAGAGCCAGCGCAATGGCGGATGGAGCGACCTTCATGGGGAGCATGGGGGAATTCCTTCACGTCTTCGCGGCGTCCCATATCGCCTGAATTATCGGAGCGGAAGGCCCCTGTGACCGGTATGACGCGGCAAGGGGAAATCAGCACGCTGCAACAGGCATGGCTTTCCCCCGTTGCCGGGCGCGCCTATCCGGGCCGGCTTCATGTTTGACGAGTCGACCTCTACCTGGCGCGGAGAAATGGCCGCAACGCTGCGTATCGCGGCCCCGTTGGCGGCTGCGAACATGCTGCAGATGCTGATCTACGCGATGGACGTGATCTTCGTGGCCCGGTTGGGCGAAGAATCCCTCGCAGCATCCAGCCTCGCCATTTCGCTGTTCGGCCTGATGATGTGGTGCTTTTCCGGCATGACAGGAATGGTCGCCGCGCTGATCGCGGCCGAGTTGGGCCGCCATCGCCACGCGGTGCGAGAGGTTCGGCGTAGCACGCGCATGGCGATGTGGCTGGGCCTCGTGCTGGGCCTGGGCGGCATGATCGTGTGCCTGTTCGGACACGAGATCATGTTGCTGGCCGGGCAAGACCCGCATGTGGCCCAGCTGGCCGGCGGGTTCATGGGCGTGATCATGTGGGCGATGGTGCCGATGGTCTTCGCCAATGTGCTGCGCAGCGTGGTTTCAGCGCTGGGGCGGCCGATCTTCGCCACAGCCATCACCGGGCTGGCGGTAGGGGTCAGCGCGCTGGCCAACTATGCCTTCGTGTTCGGCCATCTGGGGGCACCGGCAATGGGCCTGAACGGATCGGCGCTGGCCAGTGTGCTGACCGCGCTGTTCATGCTCGCGGCCTATGTCATCGCCATTCAGGCGAACCGGCAACTGCGGCGCTATCGCCTGTTCGGCAACTGGTGGCGGCCCGAATGGCAGCGCCTGAAGGAACTGATCCGCACCGGCGCACCCGTTGCGCTGACCATCCTTGCGGAGGCAGGGCTGTTCAGCGGGGCCGCCTTCCTGATGGGCCTGATCGGCGCATCCCAACTGGCGGGTCATGCGATCGCGCTGCAGGTGGCCGCGCTGGCGTTCCAGGTGCCATTCGGCGTGGGGCAAGCAGCGACGATCCGCGTCGGCTATCACTATGGCGCACGCGACAATGCGGCGGCTGGGCGCGCGGGCTGGGTGGCGATCGTGGCTGGCACCGGCTTCATGGTGCTGACGGCATCGATCATGCTGTTTGCGCCCAAACTGGTGCTGGGCCTCTATGTCGATACCGACGCGCCGCGGAATGCCGCGCTGATGGGCTTCGCCATGCAATTCATGGTCGTGGCGGCGGCTTTCCAGTTGTTCGATGGCTTGCAGGCGGTGGCAGCGGGCTCGCTACGCGGGCTGAGGGATACGCGCGTGCCGATGATCTATGCCCTGTTCGGTTACTGGGTGCCGGGACTTGGCACGGCGATCGGGCTGGGCTTTTTCACGCCACTGGCGGGCCTTGGTATATGGATGGGGCTGGCGGTGGGGCTGATCGTGGTGGCGCTGCTGATGGTGCAGCGTTGGCACCGGCGTGGGCGACTGGGGCTGCTGGCCGCCTGAGCGCCTTTCCACGTCAAACTTTCTTCGCGTGGCGCTGTTGACGGCCCCGTTCGGCGGACCCATATGCCCGCCGCTGGCACTCTTGGAAGGAGAGTGCCAATCGCATTCAACACCAACTGGAAGAGGTCCATAGACATGGCATTCCGTCCGCTGCACGACCGCGTACTGGTCCGCCGCATCGAGGCCGAGGAAAAGACGGCCGGCGGCATCATCATCCCCGATAGCGCCAAGGAAAAGCCGAGCGAGGGCGAAGTCGTCGCCGTTGGCACCGGTTCGCGTTCCGACGATGGCAAAGTCACCCCGCTCGATGTGAAGGCTGGCGACCGCGTTCTGTTCGGCAAGTGGTCCGGCACCGAGGTCAAGCTCGATGGCGAAGACCTGCTGATCATGAAGGAAAGCGACATCATGGGGATCGTCGGCTGATCAGCCACGACCGCCTGAACTTTCCTGAACATTCAACATTAAACTGAAAGGTACAGCACATGGCTGCCAAGGACGTGAAATTCTCGCGCGACGCGCGTGAGCGCATCCTCAAGGGCGTCGACACGCTCGCCAATGCGGTAAAGGTTACGCTGGGCCCCAAGGGCCGCAACGTCGTGATCGACAAGAGCTTCGGCGCGCCGCGCATCACCAAGGACGGCGTCACTGTCGCCAAGGAAATCGAACTGAAGGACAAGTTCGAGAACATGGGCGCGCAGATGCTGCGCGAAGTCGCCAGCAAGGCGAACGACAAGGCCGGTGACGGCACCACCACGGCGACCGTGCTGGCCCAGGCCATCGTGCGCGAAGGCATGAAGTCCGTCGCCGCGGGCATGAACCCGATGGACCTGAAGCGCGGCATCGACATTGCCGTGGGCAATGTGATCGAGAACCTGAAAGCCCGTTCCAAGGACGTTTCCGGTTCCAACGAAATCGCCCAGGTCGGCATCATTTCCGCCAACGGCGACACCGAAGTCGGCCAGAAGATCGCTGAAGCGATGGAGAAGGTCGGCAAGGAAGGCGTTATCACCGTCGAGGAAGCCAAGGGCCTGGAGTTCGAGCTGGACGTCGTCGAAGGTATGCAGTTCGACCGCGGCTATCTCAGCCCCTACTTCGTCACCAATGCGGAGAAGATGACCGTCGATCTGGATAACCCCTATATCCTGATCCACGAGAAGAAGCTGTCCAACCTGCAGGCGATGCTGCCGATCCTCGAAGCCGTGGTCCAGAGCGGCCGTCCGCTGCTGATCATCGCGGAAGACATCGAGGGCGAGGCGCTGGCCACGCTGGTGGTCAACAAGCTGCGCGGCGGCCTGAAGGTCGCGGCAGTGAAGGCCCCCGGTTTCGGCGATCGCCGCAAGGCGATGCTGCAGGACATCGCGATCCTGACCAAGGGCGAGATGATCTCCGAAGATCTGGGCATCAAGCTGGAAAACGTCACCGTCGGCATGCTGGGCGAAGCCAAGCGTGTCACCATCGACAAGGACAACACCACCATCGTCGATGGCGCCGGTGCTGCGGACGACATCAAGGCTCGGGTCGAGCAGATCCGCGCCCAGATCGAAACCACGACCAGCGATTACGACCGTGAGAAGCTGCAGGAACGTCTGGCCAAGCTGGCCGGCGGTGTTGCGGTGATCAAGGTCGGCGGCGCGACCGAAGTCGAGGTGAAGGAGCGCAAGGACCGCGTTGATGACGCTCTGCACGCGACCCGCGCGGCCGTGGAAGAAGGCATCGTCCCCGGCGGCGGCACTGCGCTGCTCTATGCCACCAAGACCCTGGATGGCCTGACCGGCGCCAACGAGGACCAGACCCGCGGTATCGACATCGTTCGTCGCGCGCTTCAGGCCCCCGTTCGCCAGATTGCTGAGAACGCCGGCCATGACGGCGCGGTGGTCGCGGGCAAGCTGATCGACCAGTCGGACGAAACCTTCGGCTTCAATGCCGCGACCGACGTCTACGAGAACCTCGTGGCTGCTGGCGTTATCGACCCGACCAAGGTCGTCCGCACGGCGCTGCAGGATGCGGCCTCGGTCGCGGGCCTGCTGATCACCACCGAAGCGGCGGTGAGCGAGATCCCGGAAGACAAGCCGGCGATGCCGGGCGGCGGCATGCCGGATATGGGCGGCATGGGCTTCTGAGCCAGTCCGTCTGACGGTAAAGGATTGGGGCCGGGAGAGCGATCTCCCGGCCCTTTCTCTTTCATACGACGAATAGGCGTGATGCTCCGCCCGGCTGAAGCACAGCTGATCGAGCCCGCTGCAACCATTCGCGAACCTCACCGTTCCTTCTCGCGACGGAGTCTGAGGAGAATGGCGATGAAGATACCCCCAAGGGCCGTAATCGCGCTGGCGAACGGCAAACGCTTCATCCTGATGCGCAACGTTGGGGAAATGCTCGAGCCTCGGCTGGAATCGATTGGCGAACTCGATCTGGAACTGACCAATTTTTCCGCCGGTATCCGCCATCAAGACCCGTCAGGCCAACGCAGCGGAAGCACCGATCTTGATGAACTGGCGCATGGCGCGGCAGTTGCGGAATGGTTGAACGACAAGGCGCTGAAGGGCAAATTGGGCGACCTGGTGATCGCCGCGGATCCCAGGACGCTGGGCCAGATCAGGCAGCACTGCCATAAGGAAGTGCGCGACCGCATCGTGGGTGAAGTGGCCAAGGACCTGACGAATTTGCCGGTACCCGATATCGAACGGTTGTTGGCCGACGCTTAACTCTCCGCCACGCGCCGCCTTCTGAAGAACTTGCCCGGCCGTCGCTGCGTGATAGGTTCGGCGAGAAAGATAACAGAGGGGAGGAACGATGGTGAGGAAAATCCTTTTGGCAGGGGCTGCGGCCCTGGCGCTGGCATCATGTGGCAGTGCGGAAAAGGCGGCGGACAATGACGCTGCGGCGAAAAGCCACTCGGCCAGCCAATACCGCGCCGCAATCGCCGACATCGCTCGCCCGGAATCGGATCGAAAGCAGGACGGGAAGCGCAAGCCGGGTGAATTGCTGGCCTTCGCGCAGATAGATCCCGGCGAGAAGGTCGGCGATTACATCATGGGCGGCGGTTATATGACGCGCCTGCTGGCCATCGCGGCCGGACACGAGGGCAAGGTCTATGCCTTTCAGCCCGACGAGTTCATCGCTTTCCGCCCGGAATATGCGACCGAACAGGACGAGGCTGCGGCCCCCTATCCGGAACGGGTAGTGCCTTTGCGTGGGCCGATTGCCGCACCGCCTTTTCCCGAACCGCTCGACACGATCGTTACAGTGATGAACCTGCACGACCTTTACATAGGCGCCATGCCTGAAGGCACCGGCGCGAAGACGATCGCGGCGCTTTACGCCGCGTTGAAGCCGGGCGGCACGTTGCTGGTTGTGGACCACAATGCAAAAGACGGCAGTGGGACGAACGATACCGACAAGCTCCACCGCATCGACCGGCAGACGGCAATAGACGCGCTGACCAGTGCCGGATTCGTGCTGGAAGAGGAAAGTGACCTCTATCGTCGTGGCGACGATCCCCGATCAGCCAACGTGTTTGACCCGGCGATTCGGGGCAATACCGACCAGTTTGCGCTGCGCTTTCGCAAGTCAGAGCAATAATCGTTCCCGCTTGCGCAACGGTTGATCGCCTCCGCGAGTCCATTGGCCGCGAATCCGGTTGCTAACCGAAAGTGCGTGGTTAACATTCTGACAACATTAGCGGGGGTATCCTGCGGATATGAAAATCGGGATCGTTACACGCATCGCCGCCAGCATCGCGCTGGCACTGGCTGTCGCGACGCCGGGTCAGGCGCGCGCCAACACACTCGAAGGTGCTTTCGACAACGCCCTGGGCACGGCTGTCCGCGCTCCGACGGACTTTTCGGCACGCTACGACAGTCCGCTGGCGCAGCGGATCGCGATGGTGGCGGATGGATCGCGCGGGCGCATCGGCGTTGCCGCGATCGACCTAGTCACTGGCGAGGAAGTGGCAGTACTGGGCGACCAGCGCTTCCCGATGGCGAGCACCAGCAAGGTGGCGATTGCCGCGACTTTCCTTGAAGGGGTCGATCAGGGCCGCTTCTCTCTCGATACGAGATATCCCCTGCTGCTTCCGGTAAGCTCTCGCCCGTTCTCCAGCGCGATCGCCCCGGTGCGCGCGGGGGAGATGATGACCGCCCGGCAGTTGATGGAACTGATGCTGACGCGCAGTTCCAACCCGGCGACGGACGCGCTGCTTAAAGCTGTGGGCGGCCCAACGGTGGTCAACGACTGGACCCGGCGCGCCGGCATCGCCAATTTCACCCTTACGCGCGACATCGCGACGCTTGTTCGTGATGATGGGGAGTTCGATCCGGCCAATCATATCGACACGCGCGACAGCGTTACGCCCTATGACATGGCACGGCTGCTGGCCGGGCTTTATCAGGGCAAATGGCTGAGCCCCGCTAGCCGCAACCTGCTGATCGCCACGATGGAAAACTGCCGCACCGGCGTGCGCCGCATCCCCGCCCAGTTGCCGGGCGGCGTCGTGGTGGCGCACAAGACGGGCTCGCTCAATAATACATCCAGCGATGTGGGCATCATCACCGGGCCGGATGGACATGCCATTGCGCTGGCGATCTATGTCACCGGGCAGGGTGCGCGCGGCAACCGGGAAGACCGGATCGCGATGATCGCCCGTGAACTTTACGAGGGATATGGCGAGAATGCCCGCCAGTGGGCGACTGCCCGCTATGGCTCCGGCGGATCATCCACTGCGGTGGCCGCAAACTGAGCCAGTGGCCTGAAGGCCGCTGAAGAATCGACGGTGCAAATGAAAAGGGCGCGGCCATCCGGCCGCGCCCTTTTCTGTAAGCAAACCTGATGACTTAGTCGGCAGCGGCTTCGCTGGACGTTTCGCCCTGCACAGCGGCTTCGACGTCAGCGGCGGCTTCGTTAGCCGCATCGGTGGCATCGGCAGCGAGATCGGTAGCGGTCGCGGCAGCATCATCGGCGATCGATTCAGCATCGGCCATCGCGGAATCGGCGGCTTCGGAGGTAGCATCCTGGGTCTGTTCCGAGCAGGCGGCGAGCGACAGAGCAGCACCGGCAACGGCGGCGGCGAGAACGATCTTGCGCATGTTTTCAATCCTCAAGCAGCGAGATTAGGGACGCCGACCAATCGTTTCCGATGCGGTCGGGCGTGAAACCCGCGTCAGGCGAATTCCGCTGTCCTGAATAATGGCAACTTTGTGGCAGCGCAACCTTTGCCGCCCCATTTGCATCACGCCTGACCATTCGCGAGGACAGCGAAAGCGGCTGACCTTGGCGCGCGGCGCTGCTAGCACGGCCCGATGGCGGACAAGCAGCATCTCTATCTGGTCGACGGATCGGCCTATATCTTTCGCGCCTATCACCGGCTTCCCCCCCTGACCGACCCGCAGGGCACGCCGGTTGGCGCAGTCTATGGCTATACGACCATGCTGTGGAAGCTGGCGGATGACCTCGACAAGGCGGATGGCCCCACGCATCTGGCGGTGATTCTGGACAAGGGCAGCACCAGTTTCCGCAACGCGCTGTACGATCAGTACAAGGCCAACCGCCCGCCGCCGCCCGATGATCTGGTGCCGCAGTTCCCCCTGATCCGCGACGCCACCCGCGCGTTCAGCCTGCCCTGTATCGAGGAAGACGATCTGGAAGCGGATGACCTGATCGCATCCTATGCGATCGAGGCCGCGCGGCGCGGATGGGACGTGACGATCGTCAGTTCCGACAAGGACCTGATGCAACTGGTCGGCAAATGCGCCGATCCCAGTGGGCCGCATGAAGGCGGCTGCATCGACATGCTGGACACGATGAAGAACCAGCGGATCGATATTCCCGAAGTAGTCGAGAAGTTCGGCGTTCCGCCCGAACTGGTGGGCGACGTGCTGGCGCTGATGGGCGACAGCGTGGACAACATTCCCGGCATCTATGGCATCGGCCCCAAGACGGCGAGCAAGCTGATCCAGGATCATGGCAACCTGATCGGCGCGCTGGACGCGGCCGAGGGGATGAAGCCCGGCAAGCTGCGTGAGCGGCTGATCGAAGGGCGGGAGATGGCGCTGCTGAGCCGCCAGCTGGTTCAGTTGAAGGAAGACAGCGCGTTGCCGATCCCGCTGGAAGATTTCGCGCTGAAGACCATTCCGCCGGAACCGTTGGCGCAGTTTCTGGAAAAGCACGGCTTCACCAGCCTGTTGAAGCGGCTGGGTGACGGTAGAGGTAGCCCCGGTCCCAACACGCAGCTTAACCCGGCAAAGCCGGAGCGTGCCGGTGCGCCCGCCGCGCCGGAGGGTAATCGCCAGTCACTGCCCGAATGGCCGGCGGTGGACCGCGCGGCTTATGAATGCGTGCAGTCGATGGAGCGGCTGGCCCACTGGATCGAGCGAGCCTTCGCCGCGCGCATGGTGGCGATCGATACCGAGACCAGCAGCCTTGACGCCATGCGCGCGGAACTGGCCGGGATCAGCATGGCGCTGGGGCCGAACGATGCCTGCTACATCCCGCTGGGCCACCGCGGGGCGGATATGTTTGCGGAACGGCCGGTGCAGGTGGATATGGCCGCCGCCCTGTCTGCTTTGAAACCGCTGCTGGAAAGCGACGCGGTGCTGAAGGTCGGCCAGAACATCAAGTACGACATCAACGTGCTGGCGCGAAACGGCATCGCGGTGGCGCCGGTGGACGATACCATGATCGTCAGCTTCGCGCTGGATGCCGGGCGTTCGATAGAGGGGATCGGGGGTGGGCATGGCATGGACGAGCTGTCGCAGCGCCACCTGGGCCACACTACGCTGACCTTCAAGGAAATCTGCGGCACCGGGCAAAAGCAGATCCCCTTCGGTGAAGTGCCGCTGGACCGTGCGACCCAATATGCCGCCGAGGACGCCGACGTGACCTGGCGGCTGCACAAGGCGCTGAAACCACGCCTGTCGCAGGAAGGCAGCACCCGCATCTACGAGCGGGTGGACCGGCCGCTGATCCCCGTGGTGGCATCGATGGAGCGCCACGGCATCAAGGTGGACCGGCAGGCGCTGGCCGGTCTGTCAGAGGAATTCGCGCGCGAGATCGCCCGCATCGAAGGGGAAATCCATGCCGCGGCAGGGCAGGAATTCACCGTCGGCAGCCCCCGCCAGCTGGGCGACATCCTGTTCGACAAGATGGGATACAAGGGCGGCCGCAAGGGCAAGAGTGGGCAGTATTCGACCGATCAGGCGATACTGGAAGGCCTTGCCGCGCAGGGCGCGGACATTGCCCGGCTGGTGCTGGACTGGCGGCAACTGGCCAAGCTGAAAAGCACTTATACCGATGCCCTGCAGGCGGCGATCAATCCGGACACGGGCCGCGTCCATACCAGCTATTCGCTGGTCGGAGCACAGACGGGGCGGTTGAGTTCGACCGACCCCAATCTGCAGAACATCCCGATCCGCACCGCGATCGGCCGCCGTATCCGTGAAGCCTTCGTGGCCGAGCCGGGCAACGTGCTGCTGGCCGCTGACTATTCGCAGATCGAACTGCGGCTGGCCGCGCACATGGCCGATGTGCCGCCGTTGAAAGAGGCTTTCGCTGCGGGCGAAGACATTCACTCTCGCACTGCGCTGGAGATGTTCGGCACGGTGGACCGCGACACGCGCGCGCGAGCCAAAACGGTTAACTTCGCGATCCTCTATGGCATCAGTCGCTGGGGTCTGGGCGGTCGTCTGGGGATCGAGGCGGATGAGGCGCAGTCCATCATCGACCGCTATTTCGAGCGATTTCCCGGCATCCAGCGCTATATCGTCCATACGCTGGAGCAAGTGCGCGAGCGTGGGTATTCGGAAACGCTGTTCGGCCGCAAGACATGGTTCCCGCGCATCAATTCGCGCAACCAGACAGAACGGGCTGGGAGCGAGCGGGCGGCCATCAACGCGCCGATCCAGGGCACCAGCGCCGACATCATCAAGCGTGCCATGGCCCGCATGCCGGCAGCCCTGGCTGATGCAGGGCTGAGCGATGTGCGGATGCTGCTGCAAGTGCATGACGAACTGGTGTTCGAGTTGCCGGAAAGGGAGGTGGTGGCAGCATCGCCAGTGATCGAGCGCGTCATGGCTGAGGCTGCATTGCCCTCGGTAGAACTGGATGTGCCGCTGGGGATCGAGATCGGGACCGGGGCGAATTGGGATGAGGCGCATTAGGTTGAGCGCTTCGCGCACTTTTGTTGGTTGCGCTGGATTCCCGCTTTCGCGGGAATGACGAACGCAGCTCAACTCGTCATCCCCGCGCAGGCGGGGATCCAGTGAGGCGGGCATGAGGGATCATCCGGCGGCGAGCCCGGACGTTACGCCAGCGTAGGAGTGTAACCATGCGGCCGGCGCAGCGTCAGGGACGCGCGCTGGGGCGGGCGGCGGTTGAGGTGCTGGCGCCTTGGTCCAGATCACCTTGCGAACGGCCCGATACGCTATGCCGCGGC
>Ga0182736_1001661_pt1 | contig 20177 bp, 15 predicted proteins | sample eDN5th30CKraftBY_FD_128882 | JGI IMG/M metagenome (GOLD analysis project Ga0182736, IMG submission 128882) | Enriched backyard soil microbial communities from Emeryville, California, USA - eDNA 5th pass 30_C Kraft BY (version 2) (version 2) | ecosystem: Environmental > Terrestrial > Soil >... | reverse complement strand
GTTCTGGAGCGTCGCATGACCGGCTGGGCGCAGCGGTCCGGCTTCGCGCAGTCGTAACGGCGGCCGGTCAGGCCGCCGTCTCAGCGTTCAACGGCGCGGTCACGACCGGCGGACGGAAAATCACGTCGGCAATATCGTCCGCCAGTTGCTCGAAGGCCGGGCGCGCGCCGCCTTCCCGGACGTAAACGCCGCCATACAGTTCGGGCAGTTGCGGCAGCGGCGCGTCCTTCCAGCCATTGAGGCCGAGGCTGTCGGCGAGCCAGCCCGTCATCGTCGTGATGCCGAGCCCCGCCGCGACGGCGCGGTGGAGGCTGCCGATGCTCGGACCGGTGAAGACCTCTTCCCATTCCAGACCGGCCGACTTCAGCGCCCGTACCGCCGACTGATGATAGACGCACGGCTCGCCATAGGTCACCAACGGCACCGGGCGGCTGAAATCCACCTGCAGGTCCGGCGAGCGGCACCACACGATTTCCTTGGGGCAGCTATGGCGGGCATCCGGCGGCGGCGCCATCGACAGGCCGACAAAGACATCGACCTCGCCGCTGCGCAGCGCGCGCACCATCGGCTCGTAATAGCCGGTGCGCACCAGGAAGCGAACATCCGGCCAGTTCTGCCGGAAACGCGCGAGGATATCCGGCAGCATGGACGCGACGTAATCGCTCGACGTGCCGACCCTGATCACCAGCTCGGGCCGGCCGGCGGCATTGAGGTGCACGATCTGATCGTTGATCGACAGCAGGCGCCGCGCGTAGCTGACGACGGCCTCGCCATGCGGCGTCAGGCTGATGCCCTGGGTGCTGCGGTCAAACAGATCGTCGCCAAGCAGGAACTGCAATCGCTTGATCTGCGCACTGACTGCCGGCTGGGTCACGCCGAGAGACACCGCCGCCTTGGTGAAGCTGCGCAGGTCGACCACCGCCACTAGCGCCCGCAAAAGATCCGTGGGAATGTTGGTCATAAAAAAAGCTCCAATATCGCCGGCTTAATTATATGCGCACCAACGAAGTTTTAGCCATTATACAATGTATCCAGGCGCCACAATACTGAATATTTCTGTACAATAAAAAATGGTTGAGGTGCCAACGATTGGCACCGCCACCGTCGGGCTGGCTACTTTATGCGCTCGAGAATGCTCACATAATTCGCAACGGCCGTGCCGCCCATGTTGAAGATGCCGCCGAGGCGGGCGTCCTTCACCTGGAGGTCGCCGGCCGTGCCGGTGAGCTGCATTGCGGTCAGCGCATGCATCGACACGCCGGTGGCTCCGATCGGATGCCCCTTGGCCTTGAGCCCGCCGGACGGGTTCACCGGCAATTTCCCGTCCTTCTGGGTCCAGCCCTCCTTGATGGCGCGCGCACCGTCGCCTTCGGCGGTCAGGCCCATGGCCTCGTATTCGATCAGCTCGGCGACGGTGAAACAGTCATGCGTTTCGACGAATGACAGGTCGCCGAGCGCGAGCCCGGCTTTTTGCAGCGCGTCATGCCAGGCATGGGCGCAGCCCTCGAACTTCAGGATGTCGCGCTTGGCCATCGGCAGGAAGTCCTGCACATGGGCCGTCGAGCGGAACGCCACCGCCTTCTTGAGCCGCAGCGCCGTTTCGACATCGGCGAGCACCACGGCGGCGGCGCCGTCCGACACCAGCGAGCAGTCGGTCCGCTTGAGCGGTCCCGCGACGAAAGGATTCTTCTCGCTTTCGGTGCGGCAGAAATCGAATCCCAGATCCTTGCGCATCTGCGCATAAGGATTGCCGACCCCGTTCTTGTGGTTCTTCGCCGCGATCATCGCGAGCGCATCCGACTGGTCGCCCCACTTCTGGAAATACAGGCCGGCGATCTGGCCGAAGATGCCGGCAAAGCCGCCATCGATCGCCGCCTCATCCCGCACGTAGGATGCCTTGAGCAAATTGCGGCCGATGTCGGCGGCAGGGGTCGTCGTCATCTGCTCGACGCCGACCGCCAGCACGATGCGGGCGGCCTTTGCCTCGATCGCGCGAATGCCCTGATGGACCGCGGCCGAACCGGTCGCGCAGGCGTTCTCCACCCGCAGCGCCCGCTTGAAGCGGAGATCGGGCGACGCCTGGAGCACCAGCGACGCGGTAAAATCCTGCGCAGAGAAGCCTGCGTTGAAATGGCCGAGCACAATCTCGTCGACATCCGCGGCGGCGATGCCCGCATCGGCCAGCGCCTCCGTGGCGACGCGCACGATCAGGCTTTCGACCGTCTCTCCGGCCAGCTTGCCGAACGGTGTGTGGGCCCAGCCGACTATTGCCGCGGTCATGGTTTATCTCCGTCGCTGTACACAGTATTTGCCGAACTTTGGTCGTATTAGGCGTCGATTACTAGCCGGAGTCACCATAGTTTCAGTCGGACGGCGGCGCGGCTTTGCCTCCCGTCGCGACCTTGGGTAACCTGTTTCCAGAACCCATGGATTTCCAGAACCCATGGAACTTTAACCGATTCCGAGCCCGACGAACCCGAGCGGATCGCCAACCGTTATGCTTTTTTCCCGTTCTCGCTGCCGCAATCTGATGGCCGGCCTTGCCGCCTGCGGCTTGCTCGCGCTCGCCGGTCCCGGCCGGGCCCAGGCCGAAGCCCTGCTGCTGATCGAAGCCTCGACCGGCAAGGTGCTGCACGCCGAGAACGCGACCTACCCGTGGTATCCCGCTTCGGTCACCAAGCTGATGACGGCCTACGCCGCACTGCGCGCCGTCCGCGAAGGCCGCATCGCGCTCGAAACGCCGATGACGGTGACCAAGAACGCCGCCGTGCAGCAGCCGACCAAGATGGGCTTCAAGGTCGGCACCACCGTCACCCTCGATAATGCGCTGAAGATGCTGATGGTGAAGTCGGCCAACGACGTCGCGGTCACCATCGCGGAAGGCGTCGGCGGATCGATCGAAGGCTTCGCCGACATCATGAACGCCAATGCGCGCCGCCTTGGCATGTCGCAGTCGCATTTCGTCAATCCGAACGGACTGCCGTCGGAGGGGCACGTCTCCTCGGCGCGCGATCTCGGCATCCTGGCCCGCGCGCTGATCCGTGAGTTTCCGGAACACGACCACTACTGGAATATCTCCGCCATCCGCTACGGCAACCGGGTGATGCGCAACTACAATAGCCTGATCGATCGCTATCCCGGCGCCGACGGCATGAAGACCGGTTTCATCTGCGCGTCCGGATACAACGTCGTCGGCTCCGCCACCCGCAACGGACGCCGCCTGATCGTCGTCGTGCTCGGCGCCTATTCCGGCCTGGTACGTGCGCAGAAGGCGGCGCAGTTGCTCGAGCGCGGCTTCGCCAGCGGCGGACTGACCTGGCTGACCCCGTCGCTCGGAACGGTCGACGCGCTGGCGCCGATCGACGCCCAGCCGCCGAATCTGCGCGAGGAAATGTGCGGCGGGCACCGGCGCAAACCGCCGTCCGAAGACAACCAGGAAGAAGACGTGGTGGCGGATGCTGCCACCAACGGCGAATCCGGCCAGGCCTTCATGCTGTCGAGCCTGAAGCCGGCCAACGGCAAGTTCGTGCTCGGCCCGCCGGTCGAGACCAATGCTCCGGTCGCGGTGTTCACTGGACCGGCCAACAATCCCGATGTGATCGTACCCACGCCGGCCAAGAAGCCCTCCGCGGCCAAGACCGCAAAACCTGCCACAAAGAAGCCGGCGGCGAGCAAGACGGCGAAGCCGGCGGCGGCCAAGCCTGCGGCAAAGCCGGCGGCCGCGAAACCCGCCAAGCCGAAAGTCTCGTCGGCCGGCCAATGAGCGATCCCGGCGCCAGCGCCCGGCGGCGCGAGCCTCCCGTACCGATCCCGCTGACGGTCCTCACCGGGTTTCTCGGCGCCGGCAAGACCACGCTGCTGAACCGGCTGCTCAAGGACCCGGCGCTCAGCGAAACCGCCGTCATCATCAACGAATTTGGCGACGTCGCGCTCGACCATCTGCTGGTCGAATACATCGGCGACAACATGGTGCTGCTGCAATCCGGCTGCCTGTGCTGCACCATGCGCGGCGACCTGGTCGATGCGCTGGAAACGCTGCTGCGCGATCTCGACAACCGGCGCTGCACGTTCCGCCGCGTGCTGCTGGAGACCACGGGGCTCGCCGATCCGGCGCCAGTGCTGCACACCGCGATGGCGCACCCTTATCTCTTGATGCGCTACCGTCTCGACGGCGTCGTCACCGTGGTCGATGCGGTGAACGGCGCGGCCACCCTCGACGCCCACGCGGAAGCGGTGAAGCAGGCAGCGATGGCCGACCGCATCGTGCTGAGCAAAACCGACCTTGCCGACGAGACGCAGCGCGCCGACCTGGCGGCGCGGCTGCATGCGCTTAACCCGGGCGCGGCCATTCTCGACGCGGCCAAAGGCGAGGCGACGGCGGAGCGGCTTCTTAACTGCGGCCTGTACGATCCCGCGCGCAAGATTCCCGACGTCGGGAAGTGGCTGGCGGCCGAGGCCTATGCCGAGGCGCAGGATCATCATCATGGACACAGCCACGGGCACGCGCACGGTCATGGACATGGTCATGGACACGGTCATGGCCACGGCCATTCGCACAATCACGGTCACGATCATCTCGACCGCAACCGCCACGACGACCAGATCGCCTCGTTCGTGCTGAGGACCGACGCGCCGATCCCCGGCGGCACGCTGGAGATGTTCCTCGAGCTGCTGCGCGCGAACTATGGCGCCAAGCTTTTGCGCATGAAAGGCATCGTCAAGCTGACGGAAATGCCGGACACGCCGGTGGTGATCCACGGCGTGCAACATGTGTTTCATCCGACCGCGCGCCTCGAACGCTGGCCGGACGATGACCGCAGCACGCGCATCGTTTTCATCACGCGCGACCTGCCCGAGCGCACCGTGCGCGAATTGTTCGACGCCTTCATCGGTGTCGCCGCCCCGGATCGCCCCGACCGCGCCGCCCTGACCAACAACCCGCTGGTCCCGTTCGGCGGCAGCGACCGCTAACGCAGCGAAATGCCGCCTTGCGCGGCGCGGCGACTCGGGCCCATGCTCGTTTCGGTCGCCGGCAAAGCCTGAAATCAAAAACGGCGACGACGGGGACACGCCATGCCTGGGCCGTCGAGCCTGCCAACGAACGACGCCGTGGACCGTGCAACGGCACGTCCAATGGACCGCCCTTGGCTCCAGCAGTATCCGCCCGGGGTCCCCGCAGAGATCGACCCGTCGCGATATGCCTCGCTCGTGGCAATGCTGGAAGAAAGTTTCCAGCAATTCCGCGACCGCCAGGCGTTCGTCTGCATGGGCAAGAGCATGACCTATGCCGAACTCGACGCCGCCTCGCTCGCGTTCGCGGCCTGGCTGCAAGGCACCGGGCTCGAGCGCGGGGCCCGCGTCGCCGTTATGATGCCGAACGTGCTGCAGTATCCGGTGGCCATCGCCGGCATCCTGCGCGGCGGCTTCACGGTCGTGAACGTCAATCCGCTATACAAGCCGCGCGAACTCGAATTCCAGCTCAACGACGCCGGCGCCGAAGCCATCATCGTGCTGGAGAACTTCGCCCACGTCCTGCAACAGGCGCTGCCGCGCACGCGCATCAAGCACCTCGTCGTCGCCAGCATGGGCGACCTGCTCGGCACCCTGAAGGGCGCCGTCGTCAACACCGTGGTTCGCCGCGTCAAGAAAATGGTGCCAGACTACAATCTGCCGGGCGCCGTGAAGTTCAATGCCGCGCTTGCCGCCGGCCGGTCCCGCACCTTTCAGCGCCTGGATATCGGGCCTGACGATCTCGCTTTCCTGCAATACACCGGCGGCACCACCGGCGTTTCCAAAGGCGCAATGCTGCTGCACCGGAACGTCGTCGCCAACCTGTTGCAGGTGGATGCGTGGCAGCAGCCCATTCTGGCCGCGCCGCCGAAAGTCGAGCGCATGGTCGTCGTCACCGCGCTGCCGCTCTATCACATCTTCGCACTGACGGCGTGCTTCCTGTTCGGCGTCCGCAATGGCGGCCTCAGCCTGTTGATCCCCAATCCACGCGATATTCCGGGACTGATCAAGGAACTGTCGAAGCTTAAGGTCAATTCGTTTCCCGCCGTGAACACCCTGTACAATGCGCTGCTGCATCACCCGGACTTCAACAAGCTCGACTGGAGCATGCTGAAATGCGCGATCGGCGGCGGCATGGCTGTGCAGAAGACGGTCGCCGAGGCCTGGTTCGCCGCCACCGGCCGCCCGATCATCGAAGGCTACGGGCTGTCGGAAACGTCGCCACTGCTGACCTGCAACCGCGCCGACATCACCGAATGGACCGGCACGATCGGGCTGCCGGTGCCGTCGACCGACATCGCCATTCGTGACGACGACAACAACGACGTGCCGACCGGCCATCGCGGCGAGATTTGCGCGCGCGGGCCGCAGGTCATGCCGGGCTACTGGCAGCGGCCGGAAGAAACCGCGCAGGTGATGACCGCGGACGGCTTCTTCCGTACCGGCGACATCGGCACCATGGACGAACAGGGCCGCGTTACCATCGTCGACCGGAAGAAGGACATGATTTCGGTATCCGGGTTCAAGGTGTTTCCGGCCGAAGTCGAGGAAGTGGCGATGCAACATGGCGGCATTCTCGAATGCGCCGCCATCGGCGTGCCTGATGAGCATTCCGGCGAAGCCGTGAAACTGTTCGCGGTGACCAAGGCGACCGATCTGAACGAAGTCGATCTGCGTCGTCACATGATCGGCCAACTCGCCAGCTACAAAGTGCCGAAGCACATCGAATTTCGCAAGGAACTGCCCAAAACCAACGTCGGCAAGATTTTGCGGCGTGCATTGAGAGATGGAGCGTAATGACCGATCAGTCCGCCGAAGTCGTATCGTTCTGGCAGAGCGCCGGAAAAGAGAGCTGGTACAAAAAGGATGCGGCGTTCGACGACGAGATCAGGCGGCGCTTTCTGTCACTGCACGAGGCCGCGGCCAAAGGCGATCTGAACGACTGGATGGAGTCCGCGCAGGGCGCGCTGGCGCTGATGATCCTTCTCGACCAGTTTCCCCGCAACATGTTTCGCGATCAGGCGCGCATGTTCGCCACCGACGCGCAGGCCCGCAAACTGGCCGCCGCCGCCATCGGTCGCGGTTTCGACGCGCAGGTGGACCCCGTCATGCGCGCCTTCTTCTATCTGCCTTACATGCACTCCGAGGACCTGGCCGATCAGGAGCGCTGTATCGCGCTCTACGCAGCCGCCGGCGACGCCGATGGCCTGAAATGGGCCGACGTGCATGCCGACATCATCCGCAAGTTCGGCCGCTTCCCGCATCGCAATACAGTCCTCGGTCGCCCGACCACCCCGGAAGAGAAGGCTTTTCTCGACGCGGGCGGCTTTGCCGGCTGACGGTTTTTCGCTAGCCGCGGCAGAGTGTCGCGAGTAGCATGAGTTCCCAGAGGCCGTAGCCGGCGAAGAACCCGGCCGCCAGGAAACCACTCGGGGAATAGTCATGCGACATGTATTGGCCGCCACGCTGCTGGCTGCCGCGGTGAGCTTCGGCACGGGCGCCGGCGCACAGGCGCCGCAAGGCTATCCGGCCGATTACGCCAAGCTGGTTGAACTGGCGAAGAAGGAAGGCAAGGTGCTGGTCTATTCCACGACCGATGCCGCCTCCGCCAATCCGCTGGTGAAGGATTTCGAGGCGCTCTATCCCGGCATTCGGGTCGAATATTCCGACCTAAACTCCACCGAACTCTACAACCGCTTCATCGCCGAAGCGGCCGCCAAGAACGGCACCGCCGACATCATGTGGTCGTCGGCCATGGACCTGCAGGTCAAGCTGGTCGCCGACGGTCACGGGCTCGAATATCCCTCGCCCGAGATCGCCGCGCTGCCGAAATGGGCGGCCTGGAAGAACGCCGCCTATGGCACCACCTACGAGCCGATCGCCATCGTGTACAACAAGCGCCTGGTGCCGGAAGCCGATGTGCCGAAGGACCACACGGCGCTGCTGAAGCTGCTCGAGGCGAAGCCGGACTTCTACAAGGGCAAGGTCACGGCCTACGATCCGGAGCGCTCGGGCGTCGGCTACCTGTTCTGCAATGAGGACGTGAAGAACTTCCCCGCCGCCTGGGACCTGTTCAAGGCCTTCGGCAAGACCGGCGCCAAGCTCTACACCAGCGCCGGCGCGATGATGGAACGCGTGACCTCGGGCGAGCATCTGATCGCCTATGGCATCTTCGGCTCCTATGCGCTGTCACGCGCCAAGAAGGACCCGAACCTCGGCATCGTGCTGCCGACGGATTACACGATGGTGACGTCGCGCGTCGCCTTCATCTCCAAACACGCGCGCAACCCGAACGCCGCCAAGCTGTTCCTCGACTACGTGCTGTCGAAGCGCGGTCAGGACATCGTCGCCAACAAGGCCGATCTCTACTCGCTGCGCGCCGACGTCGAAGGCGAGGCCACGATCGGCCGCGTCACCCAACTGATCGGCGACAAGGCCCGCCCGGTGCCGATCGACGAAACGCTGCTGGAGACGCTGGACCAGACCAAGCGGCTGGCGTTTCTGGCCAAGTGGCAGCAGGCCAAGAAAGGCCAGTAGGCCGCAGCATATCCGATCGGGGCCGCGGGCAGCCGCGCCCCGACCGGTTGCTGCCATTCAGTCCGGCTTCCGGGTAACGTTCGATGACTGCCGCCATCTTCCGGTTCCTCGTCATCGGCATCACGGCCGCCGCCGTGGCCGCACCGCTGTCGCTGGTCATCTACCAGAGCCTGCTGACGGCGCCGTTCTTCGATGCTTCGGCGAAACTGAGCCTGGCCGCCTATTCGTTCGTCTTCGCCGATGACGACTTCTGGCGCGCGCTGTGGACCACCGTCGCGGTCGCCGGCGGCATGACGGCCATCGCCGTGCCGCTCGGCGCCCTGCTCGCCTTCCTGATGGTGCGGACGGATGTGCCCGGCAAACGCTACCTCGAGCCGCTCATTCTGATCCCCATCTTCGTTTCCGCCGTGGTGATCGCGTTCGGCTACGTAGTCGCCGTCGGACCGGTCGGGATATTCTCCATTCCCGCCAAAAGTCTGCTCGGCTTCGTGCCGTGGAACCTCTATTCGCTCTACTCGCTGATCCTGATCGCGGGTCTCACCCATGTGCCGCACGTCTATCTCTACAGCGCTGCGGCACTGCGTGGCCTGTCGACCGACCTCGAGGAGGCGGCGCGGGTATCCGGCGCCAATCCCCTGCATGTCGCGCTCAATGTCAGCCTGCCGATGATCCTGCCGGCCATCCTGTTCGCCGGCGTGCTGGTGTTCTTCCTCGGCTTCGAACTGTTCGGCCTGCCGCTGGTGCTGGGCGATCCGCAGGATCTGCTGGTGCTGTCGACCTATCTCTACAAGCTGACCAACAAGCTCGGCATACCGTCCTATCAGTTGATGGCCGTGGTGGTGGTCGTCATCGTCGCCATCGCCGCGCCGCTGGTGTTCATGCAACGCATCCTGCTGCGGCAGTCGCAGCGCTACGTGTCGGTGCGCGGCAAGGGACAGCGGACGCAGCCGCTGCCGCTCGGGCCGTGGCGCTGGGTGGCCTTCGGCATCATCGTATTCTGGCTGCTGGTGACCGTGGCGGTGCCGCTGTTCGGTATCGCGCTGCGGTCCTTCGTCGTGTCCTGGGGCGAAGGCGTGCGCCTGCTCGACGTGCTGACACTCGACCATTACCGCGAATTGCTCGACTACCCGAACATCGTGCGCGGCATCGTCAACACGCTCAGCATCGGCGTGATCGGCGGGGCCGCCGCCGTGATCTGCTACACGGCGATCGCGCTGTCGGTACACCGCTGGAATTCGCCGTGGACGCGGCTGGTCGACTACACCGTCATGGTGCCGCGCGCCATGCCGGGCCTGGTCGCCGGCCTCGCGCTGCTCTGGGTGTTCCTGTTCGTGCCGTTTCTGTCGCCGCTGCGCTCGACCATGGTCTCGATCTGGGCGGCCTACAGCATCGTCTGGCTCGCCTACGGCATGCGATTGATCTCCGGCACGCTGCTGCAGGTCGGCCCCGAGCTTGAGGAAGCGGCGCGCGTCTCCGGTGCCAGCGACCTGCGCACGAAGCGCGACGTGACCGTGCCGCTGATCAAATACGGCATGCTGGCAAGCTGGCTGCTGATCTTCCTGATCTTCGTGCGCGAGTATTCGACCGGCATCTATCTGCTCGGGCCCGGCACCGAGGTCATCGGCTCGCTGCTGGTGTCGCTATGGGGCACCGGCGCCGTCGATCTGGTGTCCGCGTTATCCGTCGTCAACGTCCTGATGATCGGCGCCGGCCTCGCCGTCGCGATCCGCCTCGGAGTGCGCCTGCATGGCTGATCTTGTGGTGAGAGACCTCAAGCTGCGGCTCGGCGAGAACGAGATCCTCAAGGGGGTGTCGCTCGACGTCAAACCGGGACAGGTCGTGGCGCTGCTCGGACCATCGGGCAGCGGCAAGACGACGTTGCTGCGCGCCATCGCCGGGCTGGAGAAGCCCCACACGGGCTCAATCGGCATCGGCGACCGTGTCTTCTACGACGCCGCGCGCAAGATCGACCTGCCGGCCGAGAAGCGCGGCCTTGGTCTGGTGTTCCAATCCTACGCGCTGTGGCCGCACCGAACCGTGTTCGACAACGTGGGTTACGGCCTGAAGCTGCGCAACACGCCGGCCGCCGAAATCAAGACGCGGGTCGACAAGACGCTGAACCAGATCGGTCTCGGGCACCTGGCCGGGCGTTTTCCGCACCAGTTGTCCGGCGGCCAGCAGCAGCGCGTCGCCATTGCGCGGGCGCTGGTCTACGAGCCGCCGGTCATCCTGCTCGACGAGCCACTGTCGAACCTCGATGCCAAATTGCGCGAGGAAGCCCGTGCCTGGCTGCGCACGCTGATCGTCACGCTCGGCCTCTCGGCCATCCATGTGACGCACGACCAGATCGAGGCGATGGCGATCGCCGACCGCGTCGTGCTGCTCGACGCCGGCGTGATCGCGCAGGAAGGGCCGCCGACCGCGCTGTACAAGGAACCCGCGACCCTGTTCGCGGCCGAATTCATGGGCAGCAACAACCGTCTCGACGGCACGCTGGTCGGCGTGGCGGATGGCCGCGCGACCATCGAGGTGTTCGGCGAACGGCTGACGGGCATGGCCCGCACCGCGGCGGCGCCCGGCGCCAAGGTCGCCGCCATCAGCCGTCTGGAGCGGGCGCGCCCGGCATCGTCGCCGGGGCCGAACCGGCTGAAGATGGAATTGAAGGCGCCGATGTATCTCGGCGAGCGCTGGGAACTGGTGTTCCACCGCGAGCAGACGACGGTGCGGGCCTACGCCGACACGCCTTTGGCGCCAGGCGAGCACTATGTCGAATTTCCGCCCGACGCGCTCTGGGTGTTCTGACTCAGGGGCGCCACACCGCTGAATTTGCTCGGGAATCGCGCCACCCAACCGATTCTTAACGCTTCCTTGCTAGGCGAATGGCATGGCAATGCCGTCGCCAGCCTCCCTGGCGCCGCCGGTCGTACCGGATGGCGCGCCCGCCGCACCGGCATCGCCGCCCGCGGGCCTGTTTGCGCGGCTCAAGGCGAAGCTCTCCGAACGCAATGACTCGCGGCTGGCCCAGTTGATGGCCGGCAAGGTCTTCGCCATGCGCGTCGTCAACGCGGTGTTGGCGCTGGCGACGCAGGTGCTGCTGGCGCGCTGGATGGGCGCCTTCGAGTTCGGCATCTATGTGTATGTCTGGACTTGGGTGCTGATGATCGGCGCCCTGTCCGATCTCGGCCTGTCGACCGCGGCGCGCCGCTTCATTCCGGAATACACCGAGCTGAAATCGCTCGACCGTCTGCGCGGTTTCCTCAACGGCAGCCGCTGGCTTTCATTCGCCATCGCCACCGGCATCGGCGCTGCCGGCGCGCTCCTCGTCGCGCTGCTCGACCCCTATCTCGACCAGTACGTGGTGATCCCGCTGTATCTCGCCTGCGCCATCGTGCCGATCTACGGCCTGGTGCAGACGCAGGCCGGCATCGCGCAATCCTACGACTGGCCTAATCTTGCACTCATGCCGTTCTACATCATCCGGCAGTTCGCGCTGGCTGCGGTGATGGGCGCGGCCTACATGCTCGGCGCGCCGACCGATGCGGTGACCGTGATGCTGGTCGCCATCGTCACGACCTGGGCGGTGACCATCGGACAGATGATCGTCCTCAACCGCCGCCTTAAGCAGAAGGTGGAGCCCGGCCCGAACGTGTACGAGCCGAAGCTCTGGCTGGCGACGTCGCTGCCGATTTTCGTGGTCGAGGGCTTCTATCTGCTGCTGACCTACGTCGACATTCTGCTGCTGCAGTACTTCCGCACGCCGGAGGAAGTCGCCTCCTATTACGCGGCGGCGCGGCTGCTGGCGATCGTGGCCTTCGTCTACTTCGCCATCGCCGGCGCCACCACGCACAAGTTCACGCAGTATCACGTCTCCGGCGACAAGGACCGGCTCGCCTCGTTCTTCGCCGAAACCATCAAGTGGACCTTCTGGCCGTCGCTTCTGGTCTGCGCCGGGATCCTGGCGTTCGGCCGCCCGCTGCTGGCGCTGTTCGGCGACAACTTTACCGGCGCCTATGACGTGATGTTCCTTCTCGCCGTCGGCATGATGGCGCGCGCCGCGGTCGGTCCGGCCGAACGGCTGCTGAACATGCTCGGCGAACGCAAACAGTGCGCCTCGGTCTACGCCATCGCCTTCGGCGTCAATCTGGCGATCGGCCTCGTGCTCATCCCGACGATCGGGATCGAAGGCGCGGCGATATCGACCTCCGTCGCGCTGATTGCTGAGTCGGTGATGCTGTACCGTCTCGCCAAGCGGAAACTCGGCTTCCACGTGTTCATCATGGGCGGCGCATCGGCGTCGCGTTGAGCGTAACGCCGGACGCGGCTCACGTCGGGCGGTTACGCCCTCTCCCGCAATAACCGGCGGATCACCTTGCCGGTCGTCGTCATCGGCATGGCGTCGATGAAAGCGACCTCGCGCGGATACTCGTGCGCCGACAGCCGCGTGCGCACGAAGTCGCGGATCTCGCCGGCGAGCGCGTCCGACGCGGCGAAGTCCTGCTTGAGCACGATGAAGGCCTTGACGATCTCAGTGCGCAGCGGATCGGGCTTGCCGACCACCGCCGCCAGCGCCACCGCCGGATGCTGGATCAGGCAATCCTCGATCTCGCCGGGACCGATGCGAAAACCGGCCGAGGTGATGACATCGTCGTCGCGGCCGACGAAGCTGACGTAGCCGTCCTCGTCCATGACGCCCTGGTCGCCGGTGGTCATCCAGTCGCCGATGAATTTATCGCGCGTGGCGTCCGGCTTGCCCCAATATTCGAGGAACATCACCGGGTCCGGCCGCCGCACCGCGATCTGTCCGACTTCGCCCGCCTTGACCGGCTGGCCGGATGCATCGATCACCGCGACCGTGTGGCCTGGCACTGCTTTGCCGATGGCGCCCGGCCGCGACAGGCCGAGTTGCGCACAGGAGCCGAGCACCAGATTGCACTCGGTCTGGCCGTAGAACTCGTTGATGGTCAGGCCGAACGCGTCCTTGCCCCACTCCAGCGCCTCGATGCCGAGCGACTCGCCGCCCGACGCCACCGTACGAAGTCTGAATTCGTAGCGCCCGCGCGGACTGGCGGCGGCGCGCATCATCCGCAGCGCGGTCGGCGGGATAAAGGCGTTGCGCACGCCGGTCTTCGCCATCAGCGCGAAGGCTTCGTCCGGATCGAACTTGTCGTAGCGCCGCGCGATGACCGGGACGCCGTGGTGAAGGCTCGGCAACAGCACGTCGAGCAGGCCGCCCGCCCAGGCCCAGTCGGCCGGCGTCCAATAACTGTCGCCATCCTGCGGAAACGGGTAATGCGGCAGCTCAACGCCCGGCATGTGACCGAGCAGGACGCGGTGCGCATGCAGCGCGCCTTTCGGCTGGCCGGTGGTGCCCGACGTGTAGATCATCATCGCCGGATCGTCGGCCGCGGTATCGACCGGCGTGAAATCGGACGAGGCGCGCGCCAGCAGGTCGCCGAAACCGAGCGCGCCATCCGCCGCGCCATCGACCGACACCACGCATGTCAGCGCCGGCGCCTGCGCGCGGATGCCGTCGAGCTTGGCCAGCCCGTGAACGTCGGTGAGAACCGCCTTGGCGCCGGAATTCTGCAACCGGTAGGACAGCGCATCGGGGCCGAACAGAACCGCCACCGGCAGGGCAATCGCACCGAGCTTGTAGATGGCGACATGCGCCGCCACCACCTCGGGCGCCTGCGGCAGAAAGATCGCGACGCGGTCGCCGCGCGTGACGCCCTGCGCGCGCAACGCATTGGCGAGCCGGTTCGATGTCTCACGCAACCAGCCAAAGCTGATGGCCTCGTCGCGGCCGTCGGCATGCAGGTGACGAATGGCGATACGGCGCGGATCGTGCGCCGCCCAGCGGTCGCAGATATCGACGCCGATGTTGTAGCGCGCCGGAATATTCCAGCGGAACTGGCGATAAAGCTGATCGAAGTCGCGGCTGTTATCCGGCATCGGGCGACACGCTAGTGCGAAGCGGCCGCCCGGTCCAGCGCGGCTCGCACCCGGCCGCTCCGAAGCGCGAGCCTCATCCACAAACGCATCGGGGCCACTCCGGCCGGCGTGAGAACGCCTCACCGGAATGACCCCGCGCCTGTGTCCGGTCGCTTGTTACTGCGTCAGTTGCAGGTTCACCGTGGTGATGATGGTCTGCCACTGCTTCATTTCATTGGTCAGCCACTTCTGCGCCTCGTCGACCGACTTGCTCGGCACCACGTTGTAGTTCTGCTTCTTGAACTTCTCGGCGGCTTCCGGCGTGCTCATCGCCTTGACGACGGCGGCGTGCAGCGCTTCGAGTACCGGCTTCGGCGTACCGGCCGGCGCGAACATGCCGTTCCAGGCGATGGTGCCGACATCGGGGAAGCCGGCTTCCTTCATGGTCGGCAGGTCGGGATACTCCGCCAGCCGCGTGTGGTTGACGACGGCGATGGCGCGCATCTTGCCGGCCTGCACCTGTCCGGCACTGCTGCCGGTGTTCAGGAAGGCGGCCTGCACGTCGCCGCGCAGCAGATCCTGAATGACGCCGGCTGCGCCGTTCTTGTTGGCCAGCGCCGTCATCTGCAGATCGCCCGCCTTCTTGGCGAAATAAGCCATGTCGAAATGCGGATAGGAGCCCGCGCCGACGGTGCCGTAGGTCACCTTGCCGGGATTCTTCTTGGCATAATCGGCCAGATCCTTGAGCGATTTGACCGGGAAATTGTCGGCATTGGTCACCACGACGAAGGCCGGCACGTCGACCAGGTTGGTCACCGCGGTTACCGACTTGCTGTAGTCCTTCGACATCTTGTCTTTGTACAGCAGCGGCGTGATCGTGTTAGTCGTGACATTGCCGACCATGATCGTGTAGCCATCGGGCTGGGAGTTGACGAGTTCCTCGATCGCCAGCAGGCCGTTTGCGCCCGGCTTGTTGATGACGACGAAGCCCTGTCCGGTCAGCTTCTGGAATTCGTCACCGACGATACGGGCGGTGATGTCGGTGGCGCCGCCCGGGCCATAGGGCACCAGTACCTTGATCGGACGCGCCGGGAACTTCTCTTGCGCGGTGGCGGTAGCGGCCAGGCCGGCAACGACGCCGGTGACGATGCAGGCGGCAGACAGCAGATTCAGGCTGAGGCGTTTCATCTTTTTCCCTCCCAGGAAAAATGTTGATTGGATTTTTTAAAGCGGCGGCGCTTCTGTGGCGCCTTCCGCCGTCTATTTGACTTTGATGCCATGCAGGCTGTGCGAGGTATCCTTGCAGGTAAAGAACACGACGTCGCCCTCGGGCGTGGCCCGGCCGTTATGGATCGTGTTGGCCGGGATGTAGACCACCGAGCCGGGCTTTGCGTCGCTCGTCTTGCCGCCGACCGTCGCGCTGAAGGTTCCCTCCATGATGTAGATCCATTGTTCGTTGGGATGCGAATGCGGCTCGGCGCCGGTGCCGGCTTTCATTCGCATCAGACCGACCATCATGCGGTCGCCTTCGATGCAGGGGCCGTGCGCGGTCGAATAATCGGGACCGCCCAGAATCTTGTCGGCCGTGCCGAGATCGAACATGTATTCGCCTTGCGAGGCGCGGGTCGCTCCAGGCGTCAGCGCGGCAGGTTGGTCCGACATTATTTACTCCCTTAAGTTCCGATTAACGGCTTGTTGTTGGACCGATGCTAGGCCCACAGCGAGAGAAGCGCCAGTGCCTCTCATCACCGTTCGGCCACGGTCGGCCGTCACTGTGGCGCGATCATGATTTGGAGTTCAGCCTGATGAAAACCGTTCGCCCGCTGTTTGCCCTTGTTGCCTTCGCCATGCTTGCGGGCTGTGCGGTCGACACGGCAGAACTGCCGAAGGGCGAGCCGAGCTTCTATCGCAGCATGGCGCAACCCGGCGCGCAGCTCGATACAGCCGCGGCCGCGTCGATGATCTCCGGCTACCGCGCCAACAACAACCTCCCGGCGCTGACCCTCGATCCCGAACTGACCCGTCTGGCGATGCAGCAGGCTGAGATCATGGCCAAGCGCGACAAGCTCGACCATGCCGCCGGCCGGCCGTTCAATGCCCGGCTCAAGGCGGCCGGTTACGATGCCAAATCCGCAGCCGAGAATATCGGCGCCGGCTACCACACGCTGGCGGAGGCGTTCTCCGGCTGGCGCGATTCGCCGTCGCACCGCTCCAACATGCTGCTCAAGGGCGCCACCCGCATGGGCATCGCCGCGGTCTATACGCCGTCGTCGAAGTACAAGGTGTACTGGGCGCTGATCCTCGCCGAGCCCGACCGCGCCAACTAAGCGAAGGTGCGCGCAACAGGCGCGCGCCGCCGTCAACCCTGCGCCGACCGCAACGCCGCCCAGATGCGGTCCGACGTCGCCGGCATGTCGAGCACGGCGCCCTTCGGCAGCGCGTCGAGAATGGCATTCATCAGCGCCGGCGGCGCCGCCGTCGTTCCCGCCTCGCCCGTGCCTTTGACGCCCAGCGGATTGGTGCGGCATGCCACCGCGGCATGATCCACGGCGATCGACGGCATGCTGTGGGCGCGCGGCATCGCGTAATCCATGAACGAACCCGACACGAGCTGGCCGCCGGCGTCGTACACGGTGTTCTCCGTCAGGGCCTGCCCGAGCCCCTGCGCCACGCCACCATGCACCTGACCTTCGACGATCGTGCGGTCGAGCAGATTGCCGGTATCGCTGACCGCAATGTAATTGACGATCTCAACGGCACCTGTGTCGGCATCGACTTCGACCTCGGCAATGTGGCAGCCGTTCGGAAATGACGGCGGCACCTTGATCTTGCCGGTGGTATCGAGGCTTTCGGCGATCTTGCCGCTGCGTGCCAGTTCGGCGGCGCGGTCGGCGACCTCGAACAGCGACACCGTTCGGCCGGTGCCGCGCACGCTGAACTGGCCGCCGCTGTAGTCGATGTCGGCTTCGCCGGCCTGCAACAGCATGGCGGCGACGTGCTTGCCCTTCTCGATGATCTGGTCGACGGTCTGGGCGATGGCGCCACCGGTCATCATCGCCGAACGCGACGCGACCGCGCCGAAGCCCGGCACGTCGCGATCGGAATCGCCGGACGACAGCGTCACTGCCGCCGCATCGATGCCGAGCCGCCGCGCCGCGACGCCGGGAAATACGGTCGGATGGCCCTGCCCGCTGCCGCCGGCGCCGACGCTGACGACGGCCCTGCCGCCGCCGGGGAACGTGATGCGCGCCGCCTCTTCCGGGAATGCGCCGGCAATTTCCAGATAGCAGCCGATGCCGATGCCGCGCAGCTTGCCGGCCTTCTTCGCCGCCTTCTTGCGCGCGGCGAACCCGTCATAGTCCGCGAGTTTCAGCGCGCGCTCGAAAGCGGCCGGGAAATCGCCGCTGTCATAGGTGTTGCCGAAGGCCGTGGTGTAGGGAATTTTGTCGGCCGCGATCAGGTTACGCCGCCGCAATTCGGCGGCATCGATGCCGGTCTTGTCGGCGGCGGCGTCGATCACGCGCTCCAGCAGATAGCTCGCCTCGGGACGGCCGGCGCCGCGATAAGGCCCGGTCGGCAGCGTATTGGTGAAGACGCAGCGGGTGTTCAGTTGCGCCACCGGGATGTCGTAGACGGTCGGCAGGCAACCCGACACATGCGTCGTGAAGACGAAATGCGCGACGCCTGTGAAATAGGCCCCGACATTGCCGATGCAATCGACGCGCAGGCCGAGGAATTTGCCGCGCGCGCTGAGCGCCAGTTCGACGGCAAAAAAGCCGTCGCGGCCCTGGTTGTCGGTGAGGAAGGCTTCCGAGCGCGTCGACACCCAGTGCACCGGCTTCTTCAGATCGCGCGCCGCGTGCAGCATCGCGATGTATTCCGGATAGCACCAGCCCTTCATGCCGAAGGCGCCGCCGACATCCTCGGTGACGATGTGCAGGTCTTCCGGTTTGACATTCAGGCTGCCGGCCACCTGCGCACGCACGCTGGCCCAGCCTTGGGTCGGGCAACGCAAGGTGAAGCGGCCGGTCGCGGCGTCATGGCTGGCGGTGGCGATGCGCGGCTCCAGCGAGGCGACGACGAGACGCTGGTTGACCAGTTCGACGCGCACCACATGTGCGGCGTCCTTGAAGGCGCGGTCGAGCGCAGCCTGATTCTTGCCGTCGGGATCGGCCGGCGCGGTCCAGTCGAAGCCGACATTGCCGGCGGCTTCCGGCCAGAGTTGCGGCGCGCCCGCAGCCACGGCGGCACGCGCATCGGTCACCGGCGTCTTTTCGGTGTAGGTGACGACGATTTTTTCGGCGGCATCCTGGGCGGCAGTGGCGCTGTGCGCGACCACCATGGCCACCGGCTCACCGACATGCATCACCTGCGATCCCGCCAGAACCGGACGATGCGGCGAAAACGGCACCTTGCCGCCGCGGCCGGGGATGGGATGGGCGTGGGAAATCGAATGATAATGCGCGGCCTCGAGATCGGCGGCGGTCAGCACCGCGACGACGCCGGGCGCTTTTTTCGCCGCCGCGGTGTCGATGCTGTCGATCGTGGCATAGGCATGCGGCGAGCGTACGAAGTAGGCGGACAGCGCCCCCTCCGGCTTGATGTCGTCGCCGAAGTGGCCGCGGCCGCGCAGCAGCGGGTCGTCTTCGACGCGGCCGTTGAAATCCTGTGGTGACGTGCGGACGGCAGCGGACGATGCATTCATGCGAAAACACTCCGGCGGGATTTTAAATAGGCTGTCGGCAGGCGTCAGACGGGCCCCGGCTGGCCGGGGCGGAACTCAGTCTAGACGCAAGAAACCCGGTTAGGGAATGCCGGCTCCGGGCTGTCCCGGCTGGCGGGCAAGCGGCCGGGACCCGCCGCGGCCGGCCGCTTATTTCGCCCTGTCAAACCCGACATTTCTCATTGAAACATTGCCGTCGATCCTGCACGTAGACCGCAACGGCGCCGCCGCAACCGGCGATCTGCTGCAACGGGTTGCGGCCTGAGCTAGTTTGCCCGGACACAGGTTCTTTTGAGCGCGGAGACACGTATGCGGTTGGGTTACTTCACGATGCCGGTCCACCCCCTCGGACGGGAGTGGGCGCAGACCCTCCAGGAAGACCGCGAAGCGATCATCCTCGCCGACGAGCTCGGCTTTTATGACGCTTTCGTCGGTGAGCATCTGACCGACGCCTGCGAGCAGGTCACCAACAGCATGCTGTTTCTGGCGACCCTGATCCACGCCACCAAGTCGATCAAGCTGGCCAGCGGCACCACCAACCTGTCGCAGATCCATCCCGTCGTGGTCGCCGCCAATTCGGCGATGTTCGACCACATGGCGCGCGGCCGCTTCATCATGGGTATCAGCCCGGGTGCGCTGACCTCGGATGCCGAGGCCCTCGGCCTGCTCGACGAAGACCGCAACAAGATTTTCGCCGAAGCCATCGACGTGATCCTGGCGATCTGGGAGCGCGAGCCGCCCTACAACATCGACTTCGCCGATAACCGCTTCAAGGTCGCGATCAACCGCGCCGCCGCGCTGCATCTCGGCATCGGCATCATGCCGAAGCCGTACCAGAAGCCGCGGCCGGAAATCGTCGGCACCGTGGTGGCGCCGTTCTCGCCGGGCGTGGTGCTGATGGGCAAGCGCGACTTCCATCCGCTGTCGGCGAACTTCCTGCTGCCGAACCATCTCAAGTCGCACTGGACCAACTACG
>Ga0182736_1001659_pt1 | contig 20186 bp, 16 predicted proteins | sample eDN5th30CKraftBY_FD_128882 | JGI IMG/M metagenome (GOLD analysis project Ga0182736, IMG submission 128882) | Enriched backyard soil microbial communities from Emeryville, California, USA - eDNA 5th pass 30_C Kraft BY (version 2) (version 2) | ecosystem: Environmental > Terrestrial > Soil >... | reverse complement strand
GTCGACGTCAGCAACCTCGGCACCACCACCACGGCAGCCACCGAGGACACCACCACCACGGCGGCCACCTCGGACCACTCGCCGTCGGAGGTGTCGGTCCTCGTCCTGAACGGCAGCAGCCAGGCCGGCGTCGCCGCCTCCACGTCGACCACCATCGGCGAGTCGGGCTACACGATGCTCTCGCCGAGCAACGCGCCGGCCAACGTCGACACCACGGCCGTGTACTACGCCGAGGGCTACGAGGCCGACGCCATCGCCGTCGCCCAGATCCTCGGCAAGGGCACCGATGCGGTGAAGCCGCTCACCGAGGCCTCGCTCGGCGGTGCCGAAGGCGACGCCGACGTGGTCGTCGTGCTCGGCGCCGACACGCCCCCGGCCTCGGGCGGCGACTCCAGCAGCGGCACCACCACCAGCACCACCTCCGCCGGCTGACCCCGGCCCGGCGCCGCATGGCCATCGACCTCGCCGGCGCGGTCGCGCCGCTGCGCGCCGACCCGGCTGGGTCGGTGCTCCTGTTCGACTTCGACGGCACCCTGTCGCCGATCGTCGACGACCCCGCTGACGCCCGCCCGCTCCCGGGCGTCGTCGAGCGGCTCGAGCGGCTCGCTGGCGCGTACCGCTGCGTCGCCGCCGTCTCCGGGCGCCCCGTCGAGTTCCTCGGCCAGCACCTGCCGCCGGCGGTCCAGCTGTCGGGGCTCTACGGCCTCGAGTCGCGGGTCGACGGGCGCGTCGTCGAGCACCCCGACACCGAGCGCTGGCGACCGGTGGTGGCCGAGGCCGTCCGCGGCGCCGAAGCCGCCACCGCCCCCGGGATGCCCGCCCACGGCGTGCTCGTCGAGGCGAAGGGCCTGTCCATCACCCTGCACACCCGCACCCATCCCGAGCTGGCCGACGAGGCGGTGGCGCTGGCCGAGCGGCTGGCCGCGCCCGGTGGGCTTCGGACCCACGCGGCCAAGCGTTCGGTCGAGATCCACCCGCCCATCGCGGCCGACAAGGGGACGGCGCTGCTCGCGCTCGCCGAGGGCGCCGGTGCCGTGCTCTACGTGGGCGACGACAACGGCGACATCCCGGCGTACGAGGCGCTCGAGCAGCTGGCATCGGCATCGCCGGCCGTCGCGGTCCTCGGCGTGGTCGTCGACGGGCCCGAGCTGCCGGACCGGGTCCGGGGCCGGGGCGACCTGCTGCTGCCCGACCAGGCGGCGGTGCTCGACCTGCTCGACGCCCTCGCCGTCTGAACCGGGGCCTCGGGCAGCGCTCCTAGGGTGAGGCGATGAGCGAGGCCGCCGGGATCCGACCGATCGTGATCGTGTCCAACCGCGGACCGGTCACGTTCCAGTTCGACCCCGACGCGCCGAGCGGGGTGGTGTCGCGGCGGGGTGCCGGCGGTCTGGTGAGCGGGCTGGGCCCGCTCGTGACCGGGACCGACGCCATCTGGATCGCGGCCGCCATGAGCGACGGCGACCGGCTCGTGGCCACCCGCGGCGTGACCGACGCCGAGGGCTACCGCGTGCGCCTCATCGACATCGAGCCGTCGACGTTCACCGACTACTACGACCGGGTCTGCAACGAGGCCCTGTGGTTCGCGCACCACGGCCTGTTCGACCCGGTGTACGAACCGGCCTGGCCGCCGGGCTGGGTCGAGGGCCCGTGGGCCGCCTACCGGGCCGTCAACGAGCAGGTGGCCGCAGCGGTCGTCGCCGACGCGCCCGCGGGGGCGGCCGTGCTCGTGCAGGACTACCACCTGTGCCTCGTCGCTCCGCTCGTGCGGGCGGCCCGCCCCGACGTGCGCCTCGTGCACTTCTCGCACACGCCGTTCGCACCGCCGGCCTGGCTGCGGATGCTCCCCGACGCGGTCCGCATCGAGCTCCTCGAGGGCCTGGCGGCGCACCACGCGTGCGGCTTCCACTCGCCGCGCTGGGAGCGCGACCACCTCGACTGCCTCGCCGACGCCGGCATCGCCGCCGGCCCGACGTTCGTCGCCCCGCTCGCGCCCGACCCCGCGGACCTCGCCGCCACCGGGTCCGGCGAAGCGGCGGCCGCGGCCCGCGCCGCGCTCGACGCGCTGGTGGGTGACGCCGCGTTCGTCGTGCGGGTGGACCGCATCGAGCTGTCGAAGAACGTGCTGCGCGGGTTCCAGGCGTACGAGGCGCTGCTGGAGGCCGAGCCGGAGCGCCGGGGCACGGTCGTGTTCGGGGCGTTCTGCTACCCGTCGCGCCTCGGGGTCCCGGCGTACGACCGGTACGCCAAGGCGGTGGTGGCCAAGGTCCAGGAGGTCAACGCCCGGTTCGGGACCGACACCTGGACCCCGATCCACTACGACCCCACCGACGACTACCCGCGCTCGGTCGCCGCGCTGCAGCGGGCCGACGTCGTCATCGTGAACCCCATCCGCGACGGGCTCAACCTGGTGGCGAAGGAGGCGGTGCTGCTGTCGGACCGGGACGCCCAGCTCGTGCTGTCGCCCGAGGCCGGCGCCTGGGAGGAGCTCGGCGACCGCGGCGTGTGGGAGGCCGACCCCTACGACGTCGGCGCCACCGCCCGCGCCCTCGCCGCCGCGCTCGATGTCGCTCCCGCCGAACGGGCGGAGCGAGCCGCGTCGCTGCGTGCCGCGGTCTCGGCCCGCACGCCGGCCGACTGGCTCGCCGAGCAGCTGGCGGCGGCTGGCACGGTGGCGTGATGCGCATCCTCGCCGCACCCGACAAGTTCCGGGGCACCGCCACCGCGTCCGAGGCGGCCGCGGCCATCGCGCTCGCCGGCCGGGGCGTCGGGGCCCGCACCCGCCAGGTGCCGATGAGCGACGGGGGTGAGGGGTTCACCGAGGCGTTCGGCGGCGCCAACAAGGTCAGCGTGGTGACCGGTCCGCTGGGCGACCCGGTGCCGGCCGGGTGGCGGCTCAGCGGCAAGACCGCGGTCATCGAGATGGCCCAGGCATCCGGCCTGCTCCTGGTGGGCGGCGCCGAGGGCAACGACCCCATCGCCGCATCCACGGCCGGCACGGGCGAGCTCATCGCCGAGGCCCTCGATCTCGGCGCCCGCCGCATCTTCGTCGGCCACGGCGGCTCGGCCACCACCGACGGCGGGCTGGCGGCGCTGCGCGCCCTGTACCCCGCGGCGCGGCTGCGCGGCATCGAGCTGGTCGCCGCGGTCGACGTGCGCTGCCCGTTCCTCGACGCCGCCGCCCAGTTCGCGCCGCAGAAGGGGGCGACCCCGAGCCAGGTCGAGCTGCTCACCCGACGGCTCGAGCGGCTCGCCCAGGTGTACCTGGAGGACCACGGCGTCGACGTCACCACCATCGAGGGCGGTGGCGCCGCGGGCGGCCTGGCCGGCGGGCTCGCCGCGGTCGGCGCCACGGTCGAGTCGGGCTTCGAGCTGATCGCCGAGGAGCAGGACCTGACCACGGCGGTCGAGGAGGCCGACCTCGTCGTCACCGGCGAGGGCTTCCTCGACGAGGCGTCGTTCGACGGCAAGGTCGTGGGCGGCCTCGCCGAGCTGGCCGCCGAGTTCGGCGTCCCGGTGCTGGTGGTGGCGGGCGAGGTCTTCGACGGCGTCGGCGACCGGGTCGAGGCCATCTCCCTGGTCCAGGCCTTCGGCCGCGAGCGCGCCCTCGCCGACACCACGGCCTGCATCACCGAAGCCGTCACCACCTACCTCGCCGAGCACTGATCCTCCCGCTGGGGGCCGGTCGCCGAACTCGGATCCACCCGGTCCTCGTCGTCGAACGACCGCCATGAGGTGTCGAACGACGACAGGTTCGGATCCACCCCTCCACCGCCCGGAGCGGTGGATCGGGGACGGGCCTAGGGTTCGGCCATGTCCGATCTCGCTGCGCTCGACGCCACCGCCCAGGCCGCCCTCGTCCGCTCCCGGGAGGTGACGCCAGCGGAGCTGGTGCAGGCCGCGGTCGATCGGGCCGAGCAGGTGAACGGCCAGCTCAACGCCATCATCCACCCCCGGTACCAGGAGGCGGTGGCCGAAGCCGGAGGCGACCTGCCCGACGGCCCGTTCACCGGCGTGCCGTTCGTGCTCAAGGACCTCGACGGGACGGCGGCGGGCCAGCCCCTGCACGCCGGCACCCGGTTCCTGAAGGACCACGGCTACGTCGCCGACACCGACTCGGAGCTGACCGTCCGGTTCCGCAACGCCGGGCTGGTGGTGATCGGGCGCACCAACACGCCGGAGCTCGGGCTGGTCACCACCACCGAGCCCGAGGCGTACGGCCCGTCGCGCAACCCGTGGGACCTCGACCGCAGCACCGGCGGGTCGAGCGGCGGTTCGGCGGCGTGCGTGGCGGCGGGCATCGTCCCGGTCGCCCACGCCGGCGACGGTGGCGGGTCCATCCGCATCCCGGCCGCGGAGTGCGGCCTCGTCGGCCTGAAGCCCACGCGCGGCCGCTCCACCCTCGGGCCGGAGCTGGGCGAGGCGTGGGCCGGGCTGGTCACCCGCCTCGCGGTCACCCGGTCGGTGCGCGACACCGCCGCCCTGCTCGACGCGGTGGCCGGCCCCGGCGTCGGCGACCCGTACTGGGCGCCGCCCCCAGCCCGGCCCTACGTCGACGAGCTCACCGCCGAGCCGGTCCCGCTGCGGATCGGCTGGACGAACGCGTCCTTCGACGGGTCGATCGATGTCGACCCGCAGGTGGCCGCGGCCACCGAGGCCACCGCCAACCTGCTCGAGCAGCTCGGCCACCAGGTGACCGAGGCGTCGCCTGCCGCGCTCGCCGCCGGCGACACCCTCGAGTACTTCCTGCCCGCCTACTCCGCCTGGGTGGCGGCCGAGCTCGACCGGCTGAGCGAGCTGGTGGGCGCGCCGCTCACCGAGGACGGCTTCGAGGCCGGCACGTGGGCCATCGCCGAGGCCGGCCGAGCCACCAGCGCACAGCAGTACCTCGCGGCGCTCGACGGCCTGCACCGCCTCACCCGGGCCACGGTCGCGTGGTGGGACACCGACGGCTACGACGTGCTCCTCACCCCGACCCTGCCCGAGCTGCCGCCCACGCTCGGCCAGTTCGCCACCACCAAGGAGGAGCCGCTCACCGGCCTGTTCCGGTCGGCGATCCCGGCCCACTTCACCGCGCCGTTCAACGTGACCGGCCAGCCGGGCATCTCGCTCCCGCTGCACCAGAGCGAGGAGGGCCTGCCCATCGGCATGCAGTTCGTCGCCGCCCCCGCTCGCGAGGACGTGCTCATCCGCCTCGCCGCCCAGCTCGAGCAGGCCCACCCCTGGGCCGATCGCCGTCCGCTCATCTGGACCGGCACCATCTGACGGGTCGAGGCCGGGTCGTCAGCGCCGGACCAGGTCCGACAGGGCGAGGGCGGTGGTGACCGGGTCGCCGTCGTGGGTGACCGGGAACGCCTCGGCCTGGCGCCACCCGGCCAGCGCGAGGGCGAGGTGCCGGTCGATGTGGGCGGTGGGGCCGGCTGGGTGGACGTGGGTGGCGACGCCCACCGCCCCGGGTCCGTCGCCGAGCACCAGGTCGACCGTCCAGCGCCCCACCGGGTAGCCGACGCGGTGGGGCACGCCCTGGTCGGCGAGGACCGAGGCCAGGTCCTGGGTCCACCGGTCCGGGGCGCCCACATCGGGTGGCTGGGTGGGAGGCCGGTCGGCCCAGCGCAGGTAGTCGGCGAGGAGGCCGGCGGTGGGGGTCGGCTCGGACACCAGGGCGATGAGCCGGTGGCGGGCGCGGGTGACCAGGACGTTGAACAGGTTCGGATCCTCGAGGAACGAGCGGCCGCGCCCGCCGGCGCTCACGCCGAAGGACGCGATGACCACGTCGCACTCGGCGCCCTGCATGCCGTGGACGGTGGCCGCGCGCACCCGGCCGAGCTGGAGCTGCTCGATCGGGATCCGGGCGCCGAGCTCGTGGCGGAGGGCGTCGACCTGCGGCCGGTAGGGGCTGACCACGCCGATGCTCCCGGAGGTCGTCGCCAGCAGCTCGGCCACCAGCTCCACGGCGGCCTCGACCTCGGTGGCGTTCACCCCGTTGGCCCGGACGCCGGCGAGCCGGCGGACCTCGATGGCGAGGAGCGACTCGTTGCGCGGGTGGCGGGTCGCCACCGAGAGGCGGCCGTCGTAGAACCGCTCGGCGGAGAAGCCGATGAGGTGGGGCACGCTCCGGAAGTGCTCGTCGAGGAAGGCGACGGGTGCGCTCGACGCAGCGAGGTCGAAGGCGCTGACGCGGCGCAGGTCGAGCCGGTCGCGGAGATCGGTGAGGTGCTCGGTGGCCAGCGTGGCGCGCACCTCCCGATCGGACAGGAACGACACGAACCGGAGCTGGCGGGGGTCGCCGATGACCACGGCCCGCCGGGCGCGCAGGAGTGCCGCGCTGGCCGCGAGCTGGTCGATCTGCGACGCCTCGTCGAGGATCACCACGTCGAACGCGGCGGCGGTGGCGGGCAGCAGGTGCTCGATGTCGCCGAGGGTGCCGACCCACAGCGGCAGCGCCTTGGTGAGCTGGCGCACGTCGATGGCGTTGAGGTGCGAGTGGCGCGCGGCGCGTCCCGAGCGCAGCGCGGTGGCGAGGGCGGCGACGGCGCGGCGGGAGGCCTCGTCGGGCCGCCGGGCCAGGTCGTCGGCGAGGGCGCGTGCGGTCGCGGCGCGGCACGAGGCGTCGGCGGTGACGAGCGCCTGCCAGCGGTCGTCGGTGGCCGAGCGGTCGACCACCGAGGCCCGGTGCGCGTCCTCGCGCACCGTGGCGGCCTGCACGGCTCGCTCGAGGGTGGCGAGCGGTGCGTCGCCCGGTGCGCCCACGAGGGCACGGAGGGAGCGCTCGGCCCGGCGCCGGCGCCAGCCGGAGAACATCCCGCCGGTCCGGTGGCAGCGCTCGACCAGGTCACGGGCCTCGGCCGGAGAGGCGATCGGCGGGCTGTCGAGCAGGGCCGGGGCGGCATCGAGGAGGAGCGGCAGCTCGTGCGCCACGCGGCGCCACTCGGCGTCGGCCGCCACGTGGCGGAGGTCGGCGGCGGTGGCCGCCGCGAGGCTGTCGGCTTCGGCCGTGGCCGCCTGCTCCTCCTGGTGGACGTCGGTCGCGGCCGGTCGGCCGATCCCGTCCGCCAGCTTCTGGGCCAGGACCGAGCCGCGCTCGCTGCCGCCGAAGAGCACCGGGGTCGGCCCCGGGACCCGGTCGAGGAGGTCGGCGAGCACGTCGGCCGCCATGGTCGACTGCGTCGCGACGAGCACCGACTGGCCCTTGGCGATGGCGTGCAGCGCGGCGGCGGCCGCCGTCTGGCTCTTGCCGGTGCCGGGCGGACCGGACACCACCGTGATCGGGTCGCGCCCCGCCCGGTGGACGACGTCGCGCTGGCGGTCGGTGAGCGGGAACGGGCAGGTGATGGGCGTGCTCCCCGGCACCCCTGGCTCGCCCGACGCCTCGGTGGGCCCGAGGTAGAGCGTGGCGAGCGCGCTCGATGCCGCGGCTGGGTTGACGCTCCAGTTCGCCAGGGTCTCCTTCGGCCGGGACGGGTCGGCGCCCACGTCGGCGTAGATGCCGTAGCCGGCGACCACCTGGAGGCGGTCGGTGGGCAGCTTCGTCGGGTCGGTGGGGGCGAGCACGGCGTTGCTCGGGGGGAGCCCGGAGGCCCCGAGGACCCGCTGCACCCAGCTCCGCAGGACGGGGAGGCGGTCGACCAGCGCCTGCTGGACACCGGGCTCGAGCGCCCCGCCGCCGAACACCGCCTCGACCTCGAGCTGGGAGGCGACGTCGGGGTCGTCGACGAGGGCCCAGAGGTCCCACGCCGTGACCGGCTCGATGTGCCGGCGGTTGCCGAGCTGCTGGACCCGCGCCGGTCGGCTCAGCATCGGCAGCCGCAGCGGGACCGGCTCGCCGTCGACCCGGATGGTGCCCACCACCCACATCCAGCCGATCCGCAGGTCGACGGCATCGGGGTTGAGGGCGTCGTAGCGCTGGAGGGCCTGGAGGTGCTCGCTCGGATCGACGAGCAGCACGCCCGGCACGTTGCCCGCCGCCTTGAGCGGGTCGCCGTCGTCGGCGTTGCTGCGCAGCGTGCCCAACCAGGCCATGGCGGTGGGCCCGGAACCGGCCACGTCGTAGCCGGTCTTGCGCCGGTCGGGGGCCAGCGTCGAGAGCGCCCGCAGGATCGCCGCGGTGGTCGCCGCCCGTTGCGCTGCGCCGCCGTGGTCTGCCATCGGGCCCCATCATGCCCGCCGCCGCGACCAGCTCCGACCGCCTGGTACGGTCCGAGCCGCAAGGGGAACAACGCTCCGGGGGGAGACCAATGGGTTCACGTCGCGTGCTCGCGGCCGCATTGTCGGCGCTCATGATCGGGTCGGGGGCGGTGCTCATCGCACCGGGCGCGGCGTCGGCCGACGGGACGACGCCCGTCGAGGCCACGTGCTCGGGCATCCCGTTCGTCGGCACCACGACGGCCACCGCCAACGTGAACGCCACCGACGACGTCGACCCGGTGCTCATCGGCGGGGTCGTGAACAACACCCTCAACGTGCCGATCCCCGAGGTCGAGGTCCCGGTCGAGATCAAGGTGCAGGAGGTGAAGATCGTCGTCCCGGTCCCGTCGGGCGTCACGGTGAACGACGTGACCTTCACCCCGTCGAGCTTCACGGGCCAGACCTGGTCGGTCAGCGGCAGCAACCTCACCGCGACCTTCACCGGCAACGTCACGATCGCGAACGGGGGCCCGCCGCCGGTGGTGCCCGACGTGAAGATGAAGACGACGGTCGCCGGCCCGGCCCGGACGATCGAGTGGAAGGCGCCGAGCAGCATCACCGCCAAGGCGACCTACTTCCTCGGCGGCATCACGGCGGTCTGCACGCCCACCAACCCGAACCTGGTCCTCATCTCGACGGCGGTGAAGGCCCCGAACACGGCGCCGACGGCCACCGACCAGTCCGTGTCGGTGATCCACGACACGCCGAAGGCGATCACGCTGGCGGGCACCGATCCCGAGGGCGATGCGCTGACGTTCGCGACGACGAGCTCGCCGGCGCACGGGACCCTGTCGGGGACGGCGCCGAACCTGACCTACACGCCGGCGAACGGCTACTCGGGTCCGGACTCGTTCACGTTCACCGCGTCGGATGGGTCCCTGTCGGACACCGGGACGGTCTCGATCACCGTCGCCGGACCGTCGACCACCGTGCCCGGCGCCCCGGCCATCGGGGGCGCGACCCCCGCGGAGGGCGAGGCGACCATCGCCTGGACCGCGCCGTCCAGCGACGGCGGGTCGGCGATCACCGGCTACAAGGTGACGCCCTACGCCAACGGCACGGCCAAGCCGGCCGTCGAGGTCCCCGCGGGGACCACGTCGACGACCGTGACCGGTCTCGCCAACGGCGTGCCCCACACGTTCAAGGTGGCGGCGGTCAACGCCGTCGGCACCGGCCCCGACTCGGCGGCCTCCACCGCTGTGACGCCGCAGTGGTGGCTGCCCTGGTCTTCGGGCACGGTCGCGGTCACGGAGATCTTCACGTGGATGACGGGCAAGGCCCCGTCCTCCGCCGAGCGGAGCTCCTGGCTGAACCAGCTCAACGCGGGGAGCAAGCTCCCGGCCGACCTCGTGGTCGCCCTGCGCGGCGCCACCGACGCCACCACGAACGTCGACCCGACGGTGCGCCTGTACTCGGCCTACCTCGGGCGGGTCCCCGACGCCGGCGGCCTCAACTACTGGCTGAACCGCCGCCGGGCCGGGTGGACGCTCTCGAAGATCTCGAGCAACTTCGCCGGCTCCGCCGAGTTCATCCGCAAGTACGGCTCGATGACGAACCGGAAGTTCGTCGAGAACATCTACACCAACGTCCTCCAGCGAGCCGGCGACCCGGCCGGCATCGACTACTGGACGAAGAAGCTCGACGCCAAGAAGGCCTCGCGCGGCCAGGTGATGATCAACTTCTCCGAGTCGAACGAGTACAAGAACAAGCAGGTCAACAAGACCCACGCGGCCGTCACGTACATCCACCTGCGGGGCAAGACGCCGACGCTCGCCGAGCGCGATGCGTTCGCGAACGCGCTGGTCGGCGGCACCCCGCTCCGGGACCTCGTGCGGGCGCAGATCCACCTGCCCGCGTTCGCCAGCCGAGCCGGCTGACGCAGGTTCAGTCCGTCCCGCCAGCCGACTCCTCGGCGTCCAGCAGGGCGTCGAGGGCGTCGCGCTGGTCGGGACGGGGCTCGACGAGGAAGAAGTCGAACGTCTCCAGCGCCCGCACCTCGCGGCGCAGCAGCGGCACCGGCGAGTCGGCGAAGGCCGCGTCGGCCAGCGCGCCCGCCGCCAGCATCTTGTGCTCGAGCAGCTTCGTGCGGGCGATGGCCTTCTCCAGCGGCAGCAGCTCGACCTCGGCCGCCCACCGCGGCTCGCCGTCGCCGGCCCCGTCGCTGCCCTCGGCGAGCGGCGCCGACTCGCCGACGACCTCGCCCACGGCCCACAGCCCGACGACCTTCGACCGATCCGTGCGCAGGAGGAAGCACGGCTGGCCCGGCTGCATGGCCGTCGCCCGCTCGGCGTCGGCCACGGGGTAGCGGTACACCTGGCCGACGGCCTCGATCATCGGGTCGATGTCGAGGACCTGGTGGTCGGCCACGAGGAGCCAGCCAGCGGGATCGGGAGCACGGTCGTCTGCGGGTTCGGAGGCCATCGCCCGCCATGCTCGCAGACGGCCGTCGGCGCGATCGTCGTGGCCTCCGGTGCCGTAGCGTCGCCGCCCATGGACACGTTCGCCCTCGTCGCCGCCGAGCGCCGCCGGTTGGCCGATGCGCTCGACGAGCTCGATCCGTCCGCCTGGGAGCGGCCCTCGCTGTGCGGCGCGTGGACCTGCCACCAGGTGGCCGCCCACCTCAACGCACCGTTCGCGGTGCCGAAGCTGGGCTTCGCCGTGGAGCTGGCCAAGGCGTTCGGCAGCTTCGACAAGGCCAACGAGCGGGTGGCGATCGACCTGGCGACCCGGCTCGATCCCGCGGCGTGCATCGCCGGTCTTCGGACCAACGCCGACTCGCACTTCACCCCGCCGATGTTCGGCCCCGAGGCCCCGCTGTCGGACACGATCGTGCACGGCGGCGACATCCTCCAGCCGAACGGCCGTGGCGTCGAGGTCGCCCCCGAGGCGCTGGGCGCGTCCCTGCAGTTCCTGACCACCGCCAAGGCCCGGATGGGCTTCGGCGCGGCGAAGGTCGACGGCCTGGCGCTCGCACCGTCGGACCTCGACCTCGTGGTCGGCGCGGGCGAGCGGGTCGAGGGCCCGGCGCGCTCGCTCATCTGCGCGATCGCCGGACGGCGTCCGTTCCTCGACGACCTGAGCGGCCCTGGGGCCGACGTCCTCCGCACCCGGCTCTGATCCGACGTAGCGTCTCGTCCCATGCCCAGCGACGGACTGCTCAAGATCATGAACTCGGCCCACCGGGTGCTGCTGAAGGCGTCGTTCGGCAAGCTCGGCTGGAAGATGGGGCCGATGCCGGTGATCGAGCTCACCACCACCGGCCGCAAGAGCGGCCAGCGCCGCAGCGTCATGCTCACCTCGCCGGTGCAGCAGGGCGACGACATCGTGATCGTCGCCTCCAAGGGCGGCGAGGACACCCACCCCGCCTGGTTCCTCAACCTGCGCGACGACCCCGCGGTCGAGGTCGCCCAGGGCGGCAAGCCGCCGAAGCCCTACACGGCCAGCGTCCTCCCCGACGACGAGCGCGACGCCCTGTGGCCGCAGGTCGAGAAGACCTACAAGGGCTACGCCGGCTACCAGACGAAGACCGACCGCAAGATCCCCCTCGTCCGCCTCTCCCCGGCCTCCTGACCCCCCGCCCGGCCCCCGGCGGGTCGGACCGGATCGCTTCTTGTCGTCGATCGACACCTCTGAGCTGCAGAACGACGACAAGAACCGAGGTGCGGGCGTTCTTGTCGTCGATCGACACCGATGAAGTGCAGAACGACGACAAGAACCGTCGCAGCCCGGGGCGGCGGTTGCCTGCGGTGGGCGGGTGATCCCTGGCAGGCTGGTCGGATGGACGAACAGGCGAAGACGTCGTCGGAGAAGTCCTCGAAGAAGGACCTGAAGCGGATCTCGATCTCGCTCGGGCTGATCGCCCTGCAGCGGTTGAGCGACCCGGAGGTGCGGGCGCAGCTCGCCAAGCACGGTCGCACGCTCACCGAGAACGCCAACCAGTGGCGGGCCGAGCGGTCGGCGCAGCGCTCGCTGACCAGCCCCGACGGCGTGCGGGCCGCGCCGCCGTCGTGGACGGACCGCTTCGGCCGCCGCAAGCTCGAACGGTGCGTCGAGCGGCTGCGGGCGTCGGTGCTGTCCCTGGGCGAGGGCCGACCCGAGCTGGCCCGCTCGCTCGACCCCGTGCTCGCCGCGCTCGAGGAGGTGACCTCCGCCATCGAGGTGGCCGAGGTCCTGCCGCTCACCAAGCGCATCCGCGCCCACCAGAAGGTCGACCGCATCCTCGACGACCTCGAAGCCAGCCTCTTCAACGCCGCCCTCCCGCAGCTTCCCCGCTAGTCCCACATCGGTCCCGATCTCGGCGAGAGAGGGTGCGCGCCGCGTCGGACCGGTGGACGATGGGGCGTCGGCTGCGACCGCAGCCCGGGGAGGTCCCATGCCTGCTGCGATCCGCCACCGTCCTGCCCGCCGGGCCGCGCTCGTCGGGGCCCTGCTGCTCCTCGGCTCGCTGGTCGCCGCCGCCTGCGAGGCACCGCCCGACCCGCCCGCGGCCAAGCTGTTCGACGCCTGGAAGGCGGGCAAGCCGTCGCAGGCCACCGGCGCGTTCACGACCAGCGCGGCCAAGACGCACATGTTCAGCCAGCCGTACACGACGACCGCGCAGTGGCTCTTCGTGACCTGCGACGGTGCCGCCGGATCGACCTACTGCACGTGGGTCAACCGGATCGAGGGCCGGCTGGTCCTCCGGGTCGACAACGCCAGCCAGAAGGTCACCTCCGTGCAGCGGATCTCCCTCAACAACGAGTCCGCCGGACGGCTCTTCCACGGTTGGCGCGTCGGCAACGTCGCCGGCTCCGGCGGGGTGGCGTCGCCCGAGGTGAAGGCCTCCCTGGCGAAGGTGCCGTACAAGGTGTCGGACCACTGGCTCCCGCAGGGCTGCGTCAAGGGCTCGCTCTACATCAACTGCACCTGGACCAACGACGCCGGCAAGACGATCGTCTTCCAGTACGACCCGCCGTTCGCCTGGGTCGTCGGCTACTCGGGCACCTACTTCTCGTAGGGGTCAGCTCGAGATCAGGTCGTCGGGGCGGTCGCTGGGGGGCTCGACGAGCTCCCAGGCGCGGCCCCGCTTCTCGAAGCGCCACCAGCGGAGGTCGCTGCTCACCCGCAGCTGGATGTCGCCCCAGGTGAAGCGGTTCGAGCGGATCTGGACGTCGTCGGGGTCGATGCCGGCCTGGTCGAACGCGTCGAGCCCCTGGTCGATGACGGTCGTGGGCGGCCGCCACAGCGCCTCCTCGATCGCGTCGATGCCATCGGCCCCGGCACTGCGCCAGGCGAGCGCCTGGTGGGTGAGCTGCGCGCTCGACACGCCGGACCGCCGTGACAGCTCGAGCAGGGACTCGAGCGTGCCCAGGCGGTCGGCGGCCTGGCGGGCCAGGTCGGTGGCCTCGTCGAGGGCGAGCTGGCTCGGGGCACCGTCGGCCAGCTGGGCCCAGGCCCGACGGGCGGCGTCGGCGGCGAGGTCGGTGAGGCCGGACGCGGTGAACGGCGCATCGCGAGGCGGGTCGGCCGGCCAGGTGGCCGGCGTGCCTGGCTCCTTCGGGAGCTCCCGGCGCTCGGGCGTGGGGGCGAGCGGACGGGCCCAGGCCTCGCGGGCGACCATGCCCGGGTCGACCACGGCCCCGCCACCGAACGCCGCGGCCACCATGCGGCCGGAGCCGCCGGGGCCGGGCGGCGGGGGCGTGGAGCTGGACTCGACCCCGCCCTCAGCCGTGCCCGCGCCCGCCGCCTGCTGGGCGTCCCAGGCGCGCTGGGCGCGCACGAGCGCCATGAGCTGGTCCCGGGTGGTGCCGCGCAGGGCGAACAGCAGGAACGGGTCGGCATCGAACGCGTCGGCCACCAGGTAGGCGACGGCCGCAGCGTGCTTGCAGGGGTCGGCCCAGTCGGGGCACGAGCACCGCGGCTTGAGGTCGCCCGGTCCGGGGAAGAGCGGTGCGCCGGCGGCCTCGGCGGCCTCGGCCACGCCCGGGTCGAGCTCGCCGTCGAGCAGCGCGGCGGCGTACGCCGAGCGCTGGGCGATGGCCCGGGCGACGTCGACCCACCGGGCGTCGTCGTAGGTGGGCGCCGCGATCTCGACCTTGTAGGGCAGGACCCGGTTGCCGCGGACGAGCGCGGTGATCTTCCCCGCGGCGACCTCGACCCGGGCGACGCGGTCCTGGCGGGCGTAGGTGCGGCCCCGGGCGAGGCGGCTCGGGTCCAGTCGGGCCCGCTCCTCGAGGGCGCGCACCCAGGCCTGGCCCCACCACGTCGCACCGAACTGCCGGGCCATCAGCGCGCCCGCCGGATCGGCTCGTCGGTTTCGGAGCCGAGCGCCACGAGGAGGCGCAGGTCCTCGTCGCCCAACTCGGACACCCAGCCCTCGCCGGAGGTGACGACGGACTCGGCGATGGCCCGCTTCTCGGCGAGCATCTGGGAGATCCGGTCCTCGACCGTGCCCTCGCAGACCATGCGGTGCACCTGCACCGGCCGGTCCTGGCCGATGCGCCACGCCCGGTCCGATGCCTGGTCCTCGACCGCAGGGTTCCACCAGCGGTCGTAGTGGATGACGTGGGTGGCCCGGGTGAGGTTGAGGCCGGTGCCCCCGGCCTTCACCGAGATCACGAACACCGGGACCTCGCCGGCCTGGAAGCGGTCGACCATCTCGGTGCGGCGGCCGGCCGGCGTGCCGCCGTGGAGGAACTGCGCAGGTCGGTCTTCGGCGCGCAGGTGGGCTTCGAGCAGGTGGCCCATCGCCACGAACTGGGTGAACACGAGGACGGACTCGCCCTCGGACGCGATCGTGTCCACCAGCTCGCTCACGGCGTCGAGCTTCCCGGAGCGGCCGGTGACCGGCCCGTCCTGCTTCAGGAACTGGGCCGGGTGGTTGCAGATCTGCTTGAGCCCGGTGAGCAGCTTGAGGACGAGGCCCCGACGGGCCATGCCCTCGGCCTGCTCGACCTCGGTCATCACCTCGTCGACGGTGGCCTGGTACAGCGTGGCCTGCTCGGTGGTGAGGGGCACGACGCGGTCGGTCTCGGTCTTGGGCGGCAGGTCCGGGGCGATGTCGGGGTCGGACTTCCGGCGCCGCAGGAGGAACGGTCGGACCAGCCGGGCCAGCGATTCCGCCGCGTCCGGGTCGCGGTCGCGCTCGATGGGGACGGCGATCTCCCGGCGGAACCGGTCGAGGGGGCCGAGCAGGCCGGGCGTGGTCCAGTCGAGCAGGGTCCACAGGTCGACCAGGCGGTTCTCCACCGGCGTGCCGGTGAGGGCGAAGCGGGCGTCCGCCGGGATGGTGCGCAGGGCCTTGGCGGTACGGCTGACCGGGTTCTTGATGGCCTGCGCCTCGTCGGCGGCGATGAGCCCCCAGGGGTGCTCGGCCAGCGCGGCGGCCTCGCGCCGGGCGACCCCGTAGGTGGTGAGGACGATGGCATCGGGCTGCAGGTCGTCGAGCGAACGGGTGGCGCCGTGGTAGCGCAGCACCGGCACACCAGGGGCGAAGCGGTGCGCCTCGCGCGCCCAGTTCGACAGCACCGAGACCGGGCACACCACGAGCGTCGGCTTGCCGGCGCCGGGCCCGCCGCCTTGGTGCCGGGCGAGGTGCAGGGCGAGGAACTGGATCGTCTTGCCCAGGCCCATGTCGTCGGCGAGGACGCCGCCGAGTCCGAGCTCGGCCATCTCGGCGAGCCACGCGGCGCCGTCGCGCTGGTACGGGCGCAGCTCGGCGTCGAGCCCCGTCGGCACCGCCCACTCGGTGCGGTCGCCGACGCTCCGGAGCCGCTCGCCGAGCAGGGCGAGCGGGCCCTGCACCTCGGCGGCCACCTCCTCGCCGTCGACCAGCAGCTCGCCGCTCAGCGCGGCGGCCAGCGCCTCCCCGGCGGTCACCTTTCGGCGCTGCTGCAGCCGGGCGAGCTTCGCCGGATCGGCCCGCACCCACCGGCCGCGCAGGCGCACGACGCCGCGCTTGGCCTGCACGAGCAGGGCCAGCTCGTCCTCGCTGATCTGCTGGCCGTCGATCGAAGCGTCCCAGCGCAGCTCGCACAGGGCGTCGAAGCTCAGGCCCGCCGGGCGGTCCGAGCCGAGCGAGTCCGACGCCACGACCGGCTTGAGGTCGACGGCCTGGAGCACGCCCGCCGGCCAGCGCACCTCGATGCCGGCGCCGGCGAGCTCGGTGGCCACCGGGCCGAGCAGGTCCTCGACCTCTTCGCCGGTGAGCTCGAGCTCGTCGGGTCGGGCCTGGTCGAGCAGGCGGCCGACGGGCCGCCACACCCGGGCGCCCCGCCGCAGGGTCAGCAGCACGGAGTCCTCGACCGCGGCACCGAACCGCTCGGCGACCGCCTGGGGCGCGGCCCACAGGTCGGCAGCGTCGAGCACCAGGCTGCGATCGGCCACGCTCCCGACCTCGAGCACCGCCCGGAACGTCCGCGCGTCGGCCAGGTCGAGCACGCCCTCGCCCTCGTCGGTGCCGACGTCGGGCTCGTCCGGTTCGGCGGCCTGGTCCTTCGACCCGTCGAGGCCGCCGGCGTCCTCGAGCCGGAGGGCGACGGTGATGTCGGCCTCGGCCGACGAGGACGTGGACTGGAGCCAACCGGTGGTGGTGCCGCCCCAGGTGGCGGTGGCGAGGTCGAGCCCCAGCACCGTGGGCCCCGCACCCCGCTCGGCGCCGGACGGCACGAGGGCGACCCGGGGCCGGGCGGCGAACGCCTCGTGCCCGGCCACCAGCGGCGCCGCGGCGGTGCGCACGTAGCTGTCGGCGACCGCGTCCCAGAACCGGGCGACCAACCAGCGGGGTGATGACACCCGCCGGGGCGCGGTGCTCGGGAGCGCGGTGGCGTGACCCGCGGGCGCCAGGGCGTCGGCCAGGGCGTCGCGGGCGCTCAGGTCCTCGGGGTCGAGCGGGCCGATGCGCCACCCGTCGACGCCCTCCTCGTCGACTGCCGGGAGCAGGCGCCCCCGAGCGATCAGGTGCAGCGCGCCCCGGGCCGCGGCCGCCCAGTCGTGCACGGACCGGCCCGACGGGGCATCGGGGTCGAGCGCCACCAGGTCGTCGAACACGTCGACCAGGGCGACGAGCGTCGACGGGACGGTCCGCTGCCGCACGGTGTCGCCCGCCGGCATCACCACGTCGATGGTGTCGGTGAACGCGTCGGGCGTCCGGCCGGGGTGCCACAGCGCCAGCTGGCCGGTCCGGGCAGGTCGACCCGGGACGAAGATCGCCTCCACCCCGGGCTGTTCGAGGAGCGACCGGGTCGAAGACATCCTCGCAAGGCTACGAGCGCCCTCTGGCAACTCCGCCCGATCTCCCGGTACCGAGCGAAACGTTCGTCCTCGGTGGGCGGGGCGGAGGTGGATCGGCCACGATGGGTGCTCACGTTCCAGGAGACCGACGATGCTCGCCGACCAGATCCAGACCGACCTCACCGCGGCCATGAAGGCCCGCGACGAGCTGCGGCTGTCCGTGCTGCGGATGGCCGTCGCCGCCATCAAGGAGGCCAAGGTCTCCGGTGACGAGGTCCGGGAGCTGAGCGACGACGAGGTCGTGGCCCTGCTGGCCAAGGAGGCCAAGCGGCGCGAGGAGGCGGCCGAGGCGTTCGCCGCCGGCGGCCGAGACGAGAGCGCGGCGCGCGAGCTGGCCGAGCGCGACGTCCTCGCGGCCTACCTGCCGGCGCCCGCGTCCGACGAGGAGATCGAGGCGCTCGTCGCGGAGGCGCTCGCCGAGGGCGGGTTCAGCGAGCCGTCGCAGATGGGCCAGGCGATGAAGGCGGCGATGGCGAAGGTCGGCGGCAAGGCCGACGGCAAGAAGGTGTCGGCCCTCGTCAAGGCCCGCCTCGCCGGCGGCTGACCGGTCCAGCGTGCGCGCCCTCGGGGTCGACGCCGCCGGCAAGCGGGGCTGGGTCGGCATCGTCGTCGACGAAGCCGGGTTCGCGTCCGCCCACGTCGCCACCGCCCTCGCGGCGCTGATCGCCGATGCCGAGCAGGCGGGCGCGGTCGACACCATCGGCATCGACATCCCCATCGGCCTCGTCGACGGTCCCAAGCGCACGGCCGACGTGGCGGCGCGGACCTACGTCGGGCCCCGCCGGTCGAGCGTGTTCCCGGCACCCCACCCCGACGTCGTGCACCTGACCGAGTACCACGAGGTCAACGAGCTGCTGCGCTCGCGCGGCCAGGCGGCCGTGTCCCGCCAGGCGTTCGGGTTGTACGCGCGGATCCGGGAGGCCGCCGAGCTGGCGGTGGACCCGCGGCTGCTCGAGGTCTTCCCCGAGGCGTCGTTCCGGGCGATGGGCGAGGCCATCGTCGCGTCGTCCAAGAAGACGTGGAACGGGGCGGCGGACCGCGTCGCCCGCCTCGCGGCGGCCTCGCCCCCGATCGTGCTGCCGCCGGACCTCGGTGATGCGGGCGACGTCGCGGCCGACGACGTGTTCGACGCAGCGGCCGTGGCGTGGTCGGCCCTCCGCTGCGCCACGGGTCAGGCGTTCGCGCTGGGGGACCCGGACGAGCGCGACCTCGTCACGGGCCGGCGCATCGCCGTGTGGGTGTGATCGTCAAGCGGCTCGGACGGTGACGCCCCGCCAGGACGCGGTGCGGTCCTCGATCTCCGCCGTGGCGCCTTCGGCGTCGGGTGGTACCACGCCGCGCCGGCCGTGCGCTCAGAGGGTGTTCAGCGGAGGGCGCTGGTGCATCGGGACCGGCAGCGGCTCCCGGCCCGGCCGGTGCAGGACGGCGGGCCCGTCGGGACGGACCCCGGCGCGGTCGAGGATGGCCTGGCCGACGGCCAGCGCCTGGGGCCCGAGCTCGTCGAGCGATCGGTTCCGGTGGTGGCGGACGCCGAGGTCGACCTGCGCGATCCGGTCGATGCCCGCCACCCGCATGGCATCGATCAGCAGGGCCACGTCGACCCCGTAGCCCACGACGAACGGGAGCCGTTCGAGCAGCGTCCGGCGCCCGGCGTACTCGCCGGCCAGCGGCTGGGCGATCTCGGCCAGCTCCGGGAAGTAGAGCGACAGCAGCGGCCGGGCGAGCAGCTCGGTGACGCGACCGCCGCCGACGCCGTCGGCCTCGGGTCGGTGGTAGTGGCCCTTCACGAAGTCGACCCCGGGGTCGCAGACCAGCGCGCCCACCATCCCGAGGATGAAGTCCGGGTCGAAGTCGACGATGTCCGCGTCGACCCACACGACGACGTCGCCGGTGGACTCGTGCACGGACTTCCACAGCGCCTCGCCCTTCCCGTGGCCCTCGCCATGGTGGGCGAGCACGGAGGCGGCATCGACCACGCGGGCGCCGGCAGCCCGGGCCACCGCGGCGGTGTCGTCGGTGGAGTGGTCGTCGACGACGACGATCTCGTCGACGAGGGCGGTGCCGTGGGCGGCGATGGCGCCGTCGACCAGCGCGTTGCGGATGGCGGCCACGACGAAGCCGACGGTGGCGTCCTCGTTGCGGGCGGGGATGCAGGCCGACACGGTGGTCCCGGTCGCGGCCTTCTCGGACAGCACGGTGGCGAGGTCGAACGCGTGCTCGGGGTGCGAACGCACCCCACGCTGGTCGCTCGACGTGGTCATGGGCGTCATCGTCATCGTTCAACCCTTCCCGGGCAAGACGGTCGCTTCCCCGTGCGACGTCCTCGACGTCGCACCCGACCGTACGGACGCTCCGGGTCGGGCAGGTTGCGCCGACGTGAACCCCTCCCCACGTGCACCTGACGCCGGCCCGGGCGGCACGAACCGGGGCGCAGCTTCACGGAACCCGGTAGGGTGACCACATCGCGCTGGGCGGGGGAGCTCGGTGCACGGCGAGGGGGAGGGGAGACCCGATGCGGGCTCTTTCGTTTTTGGTGGGCGCGGCAGCGATGAGCGCGGTGGCGCTGACGGCATGCGAACCGGCGGCACCACCGGCGGTCACGACGAAGGCGGTGGCCTCGGCCAACGGGACGGCGCTGCGCAGCACCGACCCGGTGATCACGCCCGACGGCCGCTACGTGGCGTTCTGGTCCGTGGCCAGCAACGTCGTGCCCGGTGGCGTCGGCGGTCCGACCG
>Ga0182736_1001658_pt1 | contig 20186 bp, 19 predicted proteins | sample eDN5th30CKraftBY_FD_128882 | JGI IMG/M metagenome (GOLD analysis project Ga0182736, IMG submission 128882) | Enriched backyard soil microbial communities from Emeryville, California, USA - eDNA 5th pass 30_C Kraft BY (version 2) (version 2) | ecosystem: Environmental > Terrestrial > Soil >... | reverse complement strand
GTTACTGTTTTCTATTCTTCCGAATAGGTCGCTCACTCAACGTACTGACGATGATTTATTCCATCCAAAGATGAACAAACCTTCCTCTGATACTTCGTGTGAGACTCTTGATACTTTTGCTATCGCCGATTCCGAAGAACCAGCCGCACTCGCCATCAAGCGCCCACACTTATCGGCTGTTAGTTTTTAAAGAGCATTTGCGCAGTTATTTGCTTCGCTATTCGCTTGCTTTCTTGCGCGCCGTCATTCAACGGGAGGCGAATTATGCGGGGCTATTTCGACGACGTCAAGCGCCTTTTCCAAAAAAATAAACGGGTCATTTCGGGCGGCAAATTCGAAGCCGAGCAGCGGCGCGTGTCACCGGCGTCTGTGCACGTCAGATCGCACGCGCGCACGAAGAATTGACCAGGCACAACAACGAGGCGATGGCATTGGGCGGCAATTGACGCTCACCGGTACGATGTCGGCCGGTCACACGATTCAGGCGTCCTTCATCGCGCGCTCATCCCGCGCTAATTCTCATCTTCGATCATGTGCGCAGTCGCATGGTCGAAGCAAAGCCGCCCGACTGCCACCGTGACCGGTTTGAAGCGCAACCTGGAGACAACTCAGATGAGCACCCTCGCCGACCGCAGCGTCCCGACATCCACGAAAACCGGACGATATGGTCTCTTCGTCTGCCTGATGGCGGCGCTCGCCGGCCTGCTGTTCGGCCTCGACATCGGGGTGATCTCGGGCGCACTGCCTTTCATCGCGAAGCATTTTGTTCTGAGCGATCGCGCACAAGAATGGATCGTCAGCTCGATGATGGTAGGCGCGGCGATCGGCGCACTGGGTGCGGGCTGGCTATCGTGGCGTCTCGGACGCCGCTATGCGCTCGTGCTGGCGGCGATACTTTTCATTGCGGGATCGCTATGGTCCGGGTTCGCGGCGAGTCCGGCTCATCTGATCGGCGCACGCTTGCTGCTGGGCCTCGCGGTCGGGATGGCGTCTTTCACCGCGCCGCTTTATCTTTCGGAGGTTGCGCCGCGACAAGTACGCGGCGCGATGATCTCGACGTATCAGTTGATGATTACCGTCGGAATCCTGGCCGCCTTCCTGTCGAACATCGGACTGTCGTACGTGGCCGACTGGCGCTGGATGCTCGGCGTCATCGCGATTCCCGCCGTCTTCTTCCTCGCAGGCGTGCTCGCCCTTCCCGATAGCCCGCGCTGGCTGCTTCAGCGCAACCGCGCCGACGAAGCGCGCGCCGTCCTTCAACGCTTCTACGCCAATCCCGCCGACGTGCAAGCCGAACTCGAGCAGGTCAACGAAGACAACACGCGGCCCCAGCGAGGATGGAGCCTGTTGCGGCAAAACGCGAACTTCCGTCGCTCGGTATTGCTCGGAGTCGTGCTGCAGGTGTTCCAGCAACTCACCGGCATCAACGTCGTGATGTACTACGCTCCGCGCATCTTCGAACTGGCCGGCTTCGCGACTCATGAACAGCAACTGTGGGCGACAGTCATCGTCGGCCTCGTCAACGTCATTGCGACCTTCGGCGCGATTGCCTTCGTCGATCGTTGGGGCCGCAAGCCGATCCTCTATGCGGGATGCGCCATCATGGCAATCGGCATGTGCTCGCTCGGGTTCCTGCTGCATGCCGGAGTCGCCGGCCTCACGGCACAGATTCTGGCGGTCGCGTCGCTGCTGCTTTTCATCGCGGGGTTCGCCATGTCTGCCGGCCCGCTCGTTTGGATCCTGTGCTCGGAGATCCAGCCGCAGCAAGGGCGCGACTTCGGCATCGCCGTTTCGACGCTCGTCAACTGGGTCGCCAACATGGCGGTCGCGGCCACGTTCCTGAGCTTGCTGTCGACTGTCGGCGAAGCGAACACCTTCGTGCTCTATGCGATCCTCAACGTCATCTTTGCGGTCGTCGTGTTCTTCTACGTGCCCGAGACGCGCGGCGTTTCGCTCGAGAAACTCGGCAACGATCTGATGGCCGGCAAGCGTCTGCGCGATCTCGGGAAGAAAAACTAGTTTCGTCGTTCGATGGAAATCTTCACGGGGCGGATATTCCAGATCCGCTCGCAATATTCGTGAACCGCGCGGTCCGAAGAGAACTTGCCTGCATAGGCGGTATTCAGGATGGACATGCGAGTCCAGCGCCGCTCGTCGCGCCAGGCGGCGCTCACATCTTCCTGACGCGCGACGTACGCGGCATAGTCGGCAAGCACCAGAAACGGATCGTGGTGTAGCAGGTTGTCGACCAGCGGACGGAACATCTCTCGATCTCCGCGCGAGAAGTGCCCGCTGCCGATCAACTCCAGCACTTCCCGCAGCGTCTGATTCGCATCCGCATAGTCGGCCGGACGATACCCTTCGCGCTTCACGCGTTCCACTTCGTCAGCATTCAGGCCGAACAGGAAGAAGTTTTCATCGCCGACTTCTTCGCGGATCTCGATATTCGCGCCATCGAGCGTACCGATGGTCAACGCGCCGTTCATCATGAACTTCATGTTTCCGGTGCCCGAAGCCTCCTTGCCCGCGGTCGAGATCTGCTCGGACAGGTCCGCAGCCGGGTAAATGAAGTGTGCGTTCTTGACGTTGAAGTCCGGGAAGAATACGACTTTCAGGCGGCCGTTCATCGCGGGATCGTCGTTCACGACTTCAGCGATGCCGTTGATCAGCCGGATGATGAGCTTGGCCATCGCGTAGCCCGGCGCGGCCTTGCCGCCGAATACGAAGCAGCGCGGCGTCAGCGCGAGTTGTGGATCGCGGCGCAGACGCATGTACTGCGTCACGATGTATAGCGCGTTCAGATGTTGCCGCTTGTACTCGTGGATTCGCTTGACCTGTATGTCGAACAGCGCCGCAGGATCGACGACGATGCCCGTCGCGCTGTTGATCTTATCCGCGAGGATCTGCTTGTTCGCCTGCTTCACGTTGCGCCAGCGTTCCTGAAATGCGGCATCGTCGGCGTATTCGGACAGCTTGCGCAGTCTGCCGAGATCGGTCGCCCAACCTTCCCCCAGCCCCTCGTCCAGCAGTTTCGCGAGACCCGGATTGCTGAGCATCATGAAGCGGCGCGGCGTGACGCCGTTGGTCACGTTATGGAAGCGCTCGGGCCATAGCTCGGCGAAATCTCGCAGCACCGTCTTTTCGAGCAGTGCCGAATGGAGCGCGGCCACACCGTTGATCGCGTGACTGCCGACCGTCGCAAGATGCGCCATGCGTACGCGCTTCGTGCCGCTTTCGTCGATCAGCGACATGCGCGCGATCCGCGCTTCATCGCCGGGATATCGTTGGCGGACATCATCGAGGAAGCGGCGATTGATCTCGTAGATGATCTCGATCAATCGCGGCAACAAGCCCTGAAACAATGGCAATCCCCACGTCTCGAGCGCTTCGGGCAACAGCGTGTGATTCGTATAGGCGAGCGTGCGCTGCGTGATGTCCCAGGCGTCGTCCCAAGGCAGTTGCCGCTCATCCACGAGCAGGCGCATCAACTCGGCGACGGCTATCGACGGATGCGTGTCGTTCAATTGCGCCGTGAACATGTCCGGCAAGCGATTGATCGGCTCGCCCTTGAGCGCAAGCAGGCGCAACATGTCCTGCAACGAACACGAAACGAAGAAGTACTGCTGCGCGAGCCGCAAGCGCTTACCCGCTTCGGGCTCGTCATTTGGATAAAGCACCTTCGACAGCGTCTCCGAAAGCACCTTCTCGTGCACGGCTTCGTAATAGTCGCCGGCATTGAAATCCTGAAGATCGAACGACTCGACTGCCTCGCTTTTCCAGAGCCTCAACGAGTTACATGTATTGACGTGAAAACCGGGGATCGGCGTATCGCAGGCCACGCCTTTGACCGTATAGGCAGGAATCCAGCGCACATAAAAGCGGCCGGCTTCATCGGTCGAGCTTTCGGTGCGGCCACCGAAGTTCACGTAGAACGCGACGTCCGGGCGCAGGATTTCCCACGGGTTGCCCTTCTGCAGCCATTTGTCGGTGATTTCCACTTGCCAGCCGTCGCGGATTTCCTGATCGAAGATGCCGAACTCATAGCGGATTCCGTAACCGATCGCCGGGATTTCGAGCGTGGAAAGCGAGTCGAGATAGCACGCGGCCAGGCGTCCGAGGCCGCCGTTGCCAAGGCCCGGTTCCTCTTCGATCGACAGCAGCGTATCGAGGTCGAGTCCGAGCGCCTGCAACGCTTCGCGCGCGTTGCTTTCGATGCCGAGATTGATCAGGTTGTTGCCGAGTTGCGGGCCGATGAGAAATTCAGCGGACAGATAACACGCGACTTTTGCGTCGCGCGCTACATAGGTGTGCGTGGTGGCGACTCGGCGGGTCATCATCCGGTCGCGGACGGCGTAGGCGAGCGCCATGTACCAGTCGTGCGGCGTGGCGATCTCCGGATAGCGCGCCTGCAGACAGATGAGGTTATCGACGATATCGCGCTGCAGCGCCTCGACGCCAAGTCCGCTGCGCGCGGGCTCGGCGCTGATCCGCGATTCGATGGTGGGCGTGTCATCCATGATCTGTCCTCTCTCCCTGCGTACCGGGCTTCGACAAGAATGTGCCGGCTCTATGTCCGGCCGTTGACAGTGCTGCGTCATGGCGCATCGATGAATAGCATACGCCCTCAAGTCGTGCGCTTCCATGCCGTTATCCCCAAGGGGAAGGCCAAATTCGGCAATCGCGGGACCGCGATGGCCTGCCGCTTCAAAGGCTGTCGGACCAGTTCAAGATTCCGGTCATCGCTTATTTCATTCGCTTGCCGCTAGCGCAAGTTCAGACATCAGAAAAATATGAAACGCGTCGTCGCAGTATCTGCAGTTACAGTCGTTTTGGCCGCATGCGGTGGGGGCGGCGGCAGTTCCGATAATGCGCCGAGCGCGCCCGAGGCTAACGCTGCACAAGGCCTTTATTCCGGAACCGATGCGAACGGCAACGTCGTGGGCGGCGTAGTGCTCGAGACTGGCGCTTTCTATTTCGTGTATGCGAACACGACGACAAACGCGCTAGGTCTGGTACAGGGTGCGGCATCCGCATCTCATGGCACTTTTCAGTCGGACAATGCGCGCACCTTCGACATAAGCGGCAAGGCGGCGACCGATACGCCCGTCCTCGCGGGCTACAACGCGAAGAACAGCGTTCAGGGCGTGATCTATACGAGCACGGCGAAGCAGAACAGCATCAAGTTCAACGTGGTTTATGACGCCAACTATGAACGTCCGGTGGCGCTGTCGTCCGTTGCCGGGACGTATTCGGGCGCGGCCGGATCGACGAAGGACGGCGAGACCGCCACTTTTGTAATCGGTCAGGACGGCTCGATCAAGGGTGAAGGCTTGAGCGGCTGCACGTTCAGCGGAACCGCCACGCCTCATGGCGACAAAGACGTGCTGGACGCCACGATCGCGTTTGGACCCGCGCCCTGCATATATCCGGGTGCGAAGCTTACGGGCGTCGTCTTTTTCAGCGGCAGTCAGGTATTAGGAGCTTTGACGCTACCTGACAGATCAGACGCCTTCGTGGTGGCCGCTACGAAGTGATGTCGCGTGGAGTGCGCGTCGCGCACTGCCAGTTGCGGATCGGATTGCCGGCGGCCTGTTGAGCTTTGCCCGTCCGGATTTATTTGCGCTAAGCATCCCGCGCGCATTTTCACGGCCACATTATTTCGGATACCGAAGAAATATACGAGGTAGGCGTTGCGCAGGGGCCTTTCCGCCGACAACTCGCCACTTGCGTCTGACTTTGAATTTCGACGCGCCGGACGCCCGCGGACGCATTTCGGTCAGCCCGCGCGCATTCCAGACATTAAGCGCGGACGGAAATTCGAAGCGTCGAACAGATGCCTGTTGTCCCGGCTTATCGCGACATCGACTTTGCCATGCCTCGCTCACACTGAGTCCAGTAGATCTCCAATACAAAACTATGCGACCGGACGAGGTGAATATGTCTTTGCTCGAGTTTCTTGGCACGATGGTCTTCGTTGCCGTCGTATTGCTCTCGATGGTCGCGGTGCTCGACATTTTCTTCCCGCGACTGATCCCGGTCGCGCGTGATGAGCGCTCTTCGGGATTGTCGCGCGCGCGGAAGTTCGCGAGAGCGAACGCGCGGGGACGCTGAGCCTAACTTTCAGATACCTGCGGCTCGCGCATGTTCCGTCCGAGCTTTTTCACCAGCACGCGGGCGGCAAGCAGTCTGAATGGACGAGGGAGCAAGCGGAAAGTTTGCTGATCCGCGCAGCATTTTATGAAGGTTGGTCTGGCGGATCGATGTCTTCCGTCGCCCCATCCGGAGTCGCGACGGGTGTTCTTCGCCGCGACCAGCGAAACGCCGTCTCACGCAGCTTCGACGCCTCATTGCGGACGTATCGGGCGCTACATTTTTCGTCTTATTCGTCACGATGCGGCCGTCATGCGCGTTTCGGCGCGCTCGCCGGTTCCTTTTATGCCGATACCCTGTGTTCACGGCGACGATTTCGTGAAACATCTTCCCAGAACAGCGTTAAAAATGGCCGGCAAGCCCGTCCTGTCTAGGGATCGCAGGAGTGGAAACGGGGCGTCGATTGTTTCACGAACGATCGGAGCGATCATTGTTCAGCAGCTTTCTAGGCGAAGTACTTGCTCGAGTGGCGGTGACCGGCTTCGCCGTTGGTTTCGCATCGCTAAGAGGACGTTCAGGCTTTACATTCAAGCTTCGGATGTTGGCAGGCTCTGCCTTTCCCAATCTGCTATTCACCCACGCTGAGAGTGACTGGCATCGACGCGCTTGGAGTAGTGGCTGCGTCGTCCTCTGCGCCAAACCGGATGACCATGCGCCTGGATCGAAATCGAGATATTTCGCGCGCCTCATGTGCATCAATGGTGCTTGCCATCAATTGTCCTGCCGTTGAGACAGCTCGTTCCCACTGGGAAATAGCATCAGTTCACGAGTTGGCGTGCAAACAACCGTGGGAGTCCTTTCGATGCGCGCGTGTGGGAAAGTTTGCGCCCCGGGCGTGAACGGCGGAGGCTGCTGCGGAGACCGAGTGTCCCAAGTCGGGACACTCGTTAGATCAATCTAGAAGTGCACGAGCGTGACTTCGCGCTGCGCGTGTCCCAAGTTGAGACACTCTTGGAGCTTCGGAAATTGACCCAGATGCTGAGCGCACCGCATCAAGACCAATTGCTGGAGGGAATCAACTAGCTGTTATCGGCAAACAATTGTGTCACCAACTCCCGAATTTGCCGTTCCTTTTCTTCGGTCAGTAATCCGGCTTTGATCTTGACCGTGAGCCCCATTGAGTCTCTCGTGATCGACCCTGCCTGCGATCCACCCGCAAAAATCTTGTCGATACTGCGATCGCTTACGGCCGGCGCCGGCTTGCGCTCGTCATCCAACGCCTGCTTGATCGCCTTGCCAAATTTCGACTGATCCAGATCGCCCGAAACCACGCGCGCCCAAAGGCCCTTGGCAACGTCGAACGCCGCCGCGTTCCGCCCGCGCAGTACCGAGACGACATTCTCCGCGGCCGTGGCTCCCAACAGGCGAGGCTGCACATCTAGATCCTGCACGACGAAATCCGGCAACTCGCCAAAGGAAAGATACCGGTACAACTCGGAGCGCGAGATGCCCAACGCTTCAGCCATGCGCTTGCGGTTAGGAAACTCCTTTTCGGTCCGTCGGATCGATCGCGAGATCTCGTAGTCGCACAGATCTTCACGCGCTACGTTTTCGACGAGGGCAAGCATCGCCATCTCTTCGTCGGAAAGATCGACGACAAGAACCTTGATCGATTCCTTACCGATCATCTTGTGCGCGCGCCAGCGCCGCTCACCCGCCACGATCTGGTATCCGGTGTCGATGCGCCGTACAACGATCGGCTGTACGAGACCCGCTTCGCGGATCGACTCGGCGAGTTGCACAAGCTTCGCGTCGTTGAATACCTGCCGAGGCTGCCAGGGATTCGGAACGATCTCCGAGACCGGCGCTTCCGACGCAGGACCTGCCTGCTCGAGTTGCGCGATGCGCTGCTGCGCCGAGGCCAACGCCGCTGCCATTCCGGGCGCAGTGCGCGGACTCGTCGCCTTCTCTTGCTGCGGATCGAGTTGGATGTCCTTTGCCGCACGAACTTCCGCGGTCTTGCTCATCATTCGGTCGCGAAGGCTGCTCATTGTCCCGCCCTCCATTGCTCAACGTACTGGTCATCGATCCATTTGCAGTAGTCGACCATCGGCTGTTTTACGCGCGCCAAAGTTTTCGCGACTGTCTCGGCCCGTGAAAGATCGAAGACAGTAGAAAAAGCCAACGCGCCATTGCTCATGACCGAACTCGCCGGAATCTCAGTGGTGTGCAACCAGTCGCCATACGCGCGCTGAGACCATGAGCGAACGACCGGCGCCGAAGATGTATTGCCATAGTCGACCCGCGAGAGAAGCACCGAAACGAAGTCGTATGTTTTGTCGACTTCGTGTTCGACGAAACCATTCGCGACTTCAGCGAATAACGACCAGAACGACACCGACGAAATGAAATCCAGACTTTCGGGTACGAGCGGCATGACCATCGAATCGGCCGCCATCAATCCGTTCAGCGTCATATAAGAGAGCGAAGGCGCGGTATCTAGGATGATGTAGTCGTACTCCGCGCGCAGCGGCTCAATCCCTTTTCGCAACACCGACCAGAACTCGAAGTTCGCGTTCGTCTTCTGCGCAGTAGGCAGATGGAATTCGGCGTCGTGAAGATAGTTGTGTGCCGGAATCACATCGAGTCCGTCCCAATACGTGCTTTGCACTTTCGACGCGAGACCGCCTTCCATGTCCGGATCGTAAATGTATGGCAGGACCGTATCCTCCCAAGTCACGTCCTTTTCCGCGTACAGGCCGCACAACTCCGAAAGCGACGCTTGTGGGTCGAGGTCGATCATGAGAACCTTGCGACCACGCAAGCTCAATCCTTGGCCGATGCACATCGACGTCGTCGTCTTGCACGATCCGCCTTTGAAGTTCGCCGTGATTAACACGCGACCGCGATGTTCGCGCGTACCAGTGACAAGCGGCGTCTGATAAATGTCCGAGACCTGCTGAACCCACGTTCGGGCATCCTTCAGAGAGAAGATACGCGCACGCCCGGTTCCGTGCGTTTCACCCGGCGGGAGGTCAGTACCTTCCTTTGTCGCCAGATAATTGATCTTCTGCCGGTCGATCCCGCACATGTCCGACAGCTCGCCTATCGTAAACACCGGCGCTGTCTTCCTTGGCCGTGGTGCCAAGATCTGATCACGCAGTTCGTTCGTCATGACCGACAAACGCTCTGCGAACTCTCCTAGGTTGGAGAGCTTCACCCTTCGATTAATCCCTGGCAGTTCGCTCAAATTCATTCGGTGCTTCCTTTTTTAGTCCACGGTGAGGCGTTTTCTTCACGCTCGCCGATGTTTCCACGGTTTTGGTGTAACTAGATGTCGAACCGTAGAATACTAGCCGCAGTGATGAATAGCTATTGGAATTGATCGAAATTTGCAAGCACTGGGGCGGAGGTGCAAGACTATCAATAAGATCAACCACTTATACAAGCTATCTTCAGTGATTCCCGAAACGCTCAGAGGACAGCGAAACGCTCCACGGCATCGTGAGCTCAGTGGAACGCCGGATCCCATCACAAAAAACCTCACCTCTGCGAACGTCGGCGCAGTTGGATTCCAGCGTCTCGACGGCTGGTCACAATTCACTTCACCTAACCGAAGCGCGCGAAACGCCATAGTCCCGCTGGTTAGAAATAAAATGCACCGTCTATATGAGTAAGGCCGTTGGTTAGTTATTTTTGTAAACACAAAGACTCACCACCACTAACGTCTCACGCGCACGCTCATGAAATCAACGACTTACACCCATAAGGTGAGGAAAAGTGTGCTTGAAGTGATGTTGATTGAGCGTCAAGGTGCTGTGTTTACCCCGTCAAGGTGAGATGAAGTGGACCCCAAGGTGAGGCGTCCAGGCAAGGATGGTGAGGAAATTTGTGTAGGTTGCGACGCAATGGTGAGGTTTCCTGTGTCCGCGCCTGCAAAAGGTGAGGTAGTTTGTGTTGACAGCTCACCTTGCAGCCGTTAACGTACCGCTCGACACAATGAACTAGCGCCGGACACGGAGACGGAATGACGACAGCAGGGCAGGTGGCCACGTCCAGACAACTGGCGCTGGCCCTATTCGACGATGCGAATGCGCAGGGCTTGCCCGTCGAAGCCGCCCGCTCGGACATCGGCTTTTCGCGCAAGAACGTCCTGATCCGCATCGTCGATCTTGGCGTGGCGGCTCGTCGCTTGATCGACGCGGCCTATTTCATCGTCGCGCAAGAAGAAAAGATTCACGACCTGTACGACGTCGAGCTCGACTATTTCAAGTGGCTCATGCGCTACTCGAGCCGGAACAACGCGCATCTGGAACAGGTGATCACCGAGGCGCAGAGGGCGCTCATTCAGGCGACCGCGGAAGCCGACGCCGATGGCTCCAAGCCGTTCGGATCGGTTCAACTGATTGGACGCATCTCATACGTCGGCGGACGGTTTCAGTTCCGCGTTCCGCCCGATCTCATCGGAATCATTCGCGGTCCCGGGAAATCGCATTGGCTGAGCTTGCGCATCACGTCGCTTTTCACGCTCAGCTATGCGCGCGTGATGTACGACCATCTGCTTCCCTACGCGGCCGAGGGTATAACCGATTGGTTCACGCTCGACGAATTGCGCGCCTGGCAGGGGACGATGGGCGCAAAAGCGCAGGAATTCAAATACTTCAAGCGCGATTGGCTCGCTCCGGCGGTGGATCAAATTAATGAGGTCTCCGATCTTTCCCTCTCGTATGAGACGCGCAATGAACCGGGTTCACGCAAGATCGGACGCATGCGATTTCGCGTCGAGCGCAAGGAAATAGCCGAGCGCCTGCTGCATACGCACGAGCACGCGCAGGCGCTGTATCTGACGCTGAAACAGGAAATCGGTCTGTCCAGCGCGCAGTTGAATCAGATCGCTTCCGACCGCGATACCTTCACCGACGAACGTCTGGAGCAGGCAATCGAGCGTACGCGTTTCAGCCTCAAGCTCGGCAAGGTGTCGAAGAGTCCGGCGGGCTTCTTCATGAAAGCGCTGAAGGAAGGCTGGATCGTCTCGGATGCGGAACGCCAGATGGTCCAGATTCAGGAGAGCCTGGCGCTGACCGATCAACGCGACACCGAAGCGAAGCAACAGGCCGAGGCGCGTCGGGCATTGCAGGTCGCGGCACAGGATGTGAACGCTCAGAACCGGATCGTCGATGAAGTCCGTCGCGGCTGGGAGATGTACGAGGCCGCGACGCCGCGGCAGCGCGAAGACTGGCGGCGCACCTACAAGACGAGTCCGGCGGGAAAGCTGACGCTGCGCAGATTGGGCATCGATCCATCGAGCGAGCTCGTCGAAACCATCATTCAGAAATATCCCGATCTGAGAGACGGCTTCTCGGGCTACGTCTTCAACAAGTCGAAAAGCGCGAAGGGCAGGGACTGACCATTACGCAATCAGATCGATCGCAACTAACGGTCTTTAGCAACCGCGCCATCATTTGCTTCGCGATCCCCATGCCCGACGGCAAGAACGACATTGGGCATTTGCACTATCGGCTCTACGCCAGTTCCGCCCTGACGCTCGCCCGGCTCCCGTTGGAGCGCGTCGAAATCGTGAATCCAGTCTTCGACCTGTTCGCGGATGCCGCGAAGGGCACGCGCAAACCGATATCGGCGATTTGAGCTAGTCTGTCCGACTCGATTCCAATCTTCACGAACCTCATGTCCCGCACTCTCCAAATCGACTTCGTCTCCGATATCGCGTGCCCGTGGTGCGCCGTCGGACTCTCTTCGCTGCAACGCGCGCTGGAGCGTCTCGGCGATACCGTCGATGCGCGCATCACCCTTCATCCCTTCGAACTGAATCCGGACATGAGTCCGCAAGGCGAGCGCATCGTCGATTATCTCGGCCGCAAATATGGCCGCACGCCCGAACAGATCGGCGAGACGCAGGCGATGATCCGCGAGCGCGGCGCGCGCGAAGGCTTCGCGTTCGGCGAACGCAAGTGGGTCTACAACACGTTCGATGCTCATCGGCTGCTGCATTGGGCGCGCATCGAAGGCAAGCAACTGCCGCTCAAGCTCGCGCTGCTGCGCGCTTATCACGGTGACGGCAAGGATACGAGCGACCCCGACGTCCTGATCGAAGCGGCTCGCAGCGCCGGGCTCGATGGCGACGAGGCGCGCACGGTGCTGCAAAGCGGTGCGTACGCCGACGAAGTCCGCGCCGAAGAGCGCGAGTTCCAGCAACTCGGCATTCAGTCCGTGCCGGCGATCATCTTCGACCAGAAGTATTTGGTGAGCGGCGGGCAGCCTTCCGAGGCGTTCGAGGAAGCGATCCGGAAGATCATCGACGGGACCGCCTGAAGCCGCCTGCTCAATCGGGCGTCCGCTGCTTCGCGAGAAAACGGTCGAGCTGCGCGGCGAAGTTCTTGCCGTCGCGCGGCGCGTACGGCGGCGGCCCGCCGGTCTGCACGCCGGAGCCGCGCAACTGATCCATCATCGCGCGGATCGACAGACGTTCCTCGATGTTCTCCGCGTTCATCCATTCGCCGCGCGGATCGAGCGCGAACGCGCCCTTTGCGATCACCGCCGCCGCGAGCGGAATGTCCGCCGTGATGACGAGATCGCCAGCCTGCGCCATCTCGACGATGCGCGCGTCGGCGACATCGAAACCGGCGGGCACCTGAATCGCGCGTATCCACGGCGAGGGCGGCGTGCGCAAAAACTGATTCGCGACGAGCGTCACGTGCACCTTCATGCGTGTGCCTGCGCGAAAGAGAATATCCTTCACGACGGCGGGGCAGGCGTCGGCATCGACGATGATTTGCATCCGTTGGCTTCCGATAAGTTATGTCGTGACGAATGAAAGTCGCATGCTCGACGGGCGCAGTGCCGAAACGCGCGCCCTATACTTTCCTCAACGCAAGTCCTCCAGGCGAACGGAGAATCACCGTGAGAACGAAGCTAGCAAGCATTGCCGTGTCATTCTTCCTGGGCGTGGCGGGCGCATCCGCGGCCTCGCTTTCCTATGCGCAGGATACCGGTTCGACCGCAACCGGCGCGACGCAAGCTGCGTCCATGACGAAAGCCGAGAAAAAAGCCGCACGAAAACATGCGCGCGACAAGAAGAACGCCGAGCTGAAGAAACTCGAGGACGCGGGCTATAACCCCGGCCGCGCGAATGATCCCAACTATCCCCAGGACTTGCAGAACGCTCAGAAGAAAGCGGGGATCGGAGCGGGCGCCAGCCAGTAGCTTCCGACGCGACGTTCCGGCTCGCGAGAAATAGAACGCAAAATCCATGGCCCGATTTCGCCGGGTCGGGGCGCAAGGCCGAACGTCGAACCATCGCTCCCGTGATTCCGCCGCGCCGCTCGCGCGTCCTGGCGGCTCGTCAGCCGACTGCGCCTGTAGCCGCATCCCCTTATCTGATCAAAAAACCCTCGCCAATTAGGGTTCGGGCCGCTTGTGCTCGGAATTTTCTCATCCAACACTGCAGTTCGATCCGATACGCCAGATGTCTGTCCGGTATATCGGACATAGGCGAACTTTCGCGTTTCGCTCTGAGCCGGTTCTGGAACCGGTTCCTCATAACCATCCTTCGAAAGGACCTGCTCATGAAACTCTCGAACATAGGCGTCAGAACCGTTTCGCTGTTCGTCATCGCCGGCGCGCTGGCGTTGGCCGCCTGCACCAAGGTTTCCACGCCGGCCGAAGGCGGCGGCGCAAACGCCGGGGCGGCGGCAGGTTCGTCGACGCTTCAGGCGGTTCTGCAGCGCGGGACGTTGCGGGTCGGCGACTGTCTGACGTTCGCGCCGTTCGGCTTCTACGACAAGGATGGTCAGCCCGACGGCTACGACGTCGATCTCGCCAAGGAACTCGCCAGGCAGATGGGCGTGAAGCTCGAAGTCGTGAACACGACGAGCGCGAACCGCATCCCGAACCTGCAGACGAGCAAGGTCGATGTCGTGTTCTGCAACTTCACGCGCAATCTGGAGCGCGCGAAGGTCATCGAATTCACGACGCCGTATGTCGTCGCGAGCGAGGCGCTGCTGGTCAAGAAGAGCAGCGGCATCAAGTCGGTTCAGGACATGGGCAACCGCACGATCGCGACCGTCAAGGGCTCGACCAACGGCGATGAAGTCCGCTCGCTGAACATCCCGATCAAGATCCAGGAATACGACAGCTCGCAGGCCGCGATTCTCGCCGTCAAGCAAGGCCAGGCCGACGCGATGATCGAGGACAACAACTTCCTCGCGTATCAGGCGAAGCTCGATCCCGAATTGACCGTCACGAACGAAGCACTCGTGCCGCTCGAATACAACGGCTTCGGCGTGAAGGCCGGCGATCAGGCGTGGCTCAACTATCTGAACCTGTTCCTCTTCAACATCAACGCGTCGAAGCTCAACGCGCAGCTCTACAAGAAGTGGTTCGGCACCGATCCGCATTTCCCGCTCAACCCGCAGTTCTGAGGATGAAGTGATGTCGATATCGCACGAGACCGGACGGATGCGGAGGCCGAGATGAACTACGAATGGCTGACCTTGTGGGGCTACGTCCCCGAGTTCCTGAAAGCCGGATGGCTGACGCTGCAGGTGACGCTTCTCGCGTTCGTGCTGTCGCTGGTGCTCGGCTTGCTGGCCGCGCTGGCGAGCCTGTCGCCGATGGCCGCGATCCGCTTCGTCGCGCGCGCGTATGTCGAAGTCATCCGCAATACGCCGGTTCTTTTGCAGATATTCATCGTGTTCTTCGGCTTGCCGTCGGCGGGCATTGCGCTCGATGCCTACTGGGCCGGCGTGATCGCGCTGGGCCTGAACGTCGGCGCGTATCTGTCGGAAGTGTTTCGCGCGGGCATTCAGTCGGTGCCGCGCGGACAGCTCGAAGCCGCGGGCATTCTCGGCCTCGAACGCGGGCAGATCTTCACCGAAATCGTCTTGCCGCAGGCCGCGCGCGCGGTCTATCCGGCGATCGTCAACTATCTGATCCAGCTATTGCTCGGCACGTCGCTGCTCTCCGCGATCGCGCTGCCCGAACTCACCGGCACCGCGACCGTCATCAATTCGCGCACGCTGCTCTACGTGCAGACGTTTTCGGTCGTGCTCGTCGCGTATCTCGTGCTGAGCAACGTGCTGTCGTGGATCGCGGGTCAGCTCGGCGCGCGCATGTTTCATCCGCCGCTCGTCGTCCGGCCGCGCGCACGCTTCGGCGGCCTCGCGTTGCGCCGCGCCAATCGCGCCTGATGCCCGAACCGGAGTCGGATCATGTCATTTGAACTGCTGAGAACCAGTCTGTCGATCCTGCTGCAAGGTCTCGTGACGACGCTTTTGCTGTCCGTCGCGTCGATCGTCGGCGGCACGCTGATCGGCCTTTTCGCCGCCGTGTTGCGATCGTTCGGACCGTGGGGCACGGACCGCATCGCGCGGCTTTATACCGAGCTCTTTCGCGGCACGCCCGTGCTCATCACGCTGATGTTCATCTACTTCGGCGTCTCGTATTTCGGCTATGCGATCGATGTTTTCGCCGCCGGCGTGATCGGCCTGAGCGTTTATCAAGGCGCGTATATCGCCGAAGTTTTTCGCGCCGGGATCGAAGCGGTGCCGAAAGGCCAGTGGGAAGTCTCGCAGATTCTCGGTCTGTCGCGCACGCAGGCGTTCGCGTTCGTCGTGTTGCCGCAGACCGGCAGGATCGTGTTGCCGCCGCTCATCGGCCAATATCTTTCGCTTATCAAAGATACGTCGATCGTCAGCATGATCGGCATGTCGGAGCTGATGCACGGCGGCCAGGCGATCGTCGATCGCATCGGCAAGCCGGTCGAGATTTACGGACTCGTCGCACTCATTTATTTCGTCGTGTGCTTCCCGCTTTCGCAATGGGTGCGCCACCATGACCGCAGGAGACTGTCGTGAGCAATCAAAGTCAGACCAGGCCCATTATTTCGCTGTCGGGCGTCAGCAAAGCATTCGGCGCGACGCGCGTGCTCAACGAGATCAATCTCGACGTGCGCGCGGGCGAAGTGCTCGTGCTGATCGGCGCGTCGGGTTCGGGCAAAAGCACGGTGCTGCGCATCATGGCGGGGCTCGAAACGACGGATTCCGGCGAAGTATGGGTCAACGAAGTGCCGCTGCACGACCCGAAACGCGCGCGCGATATTCGCGGTCACGTCGGCATGGTGTTCCAGCAGTTCAATCTTTTTCCGCACAAGACCGCGCTCGGCAACGTCACGCTCGCGCTCATCAAGGCGCGCAAGATGAGTCCCGCCGATGCCCGCAAGCGCGCGATGGACGTGCTCGATCGCGTCGGGCTTGCCGACCGTGCGGATCATTATCCGAGCCAGTTGTCCGGCGGACAGCAGCAGCGCGTCGCGATTGCGCGGGCGCTCGCCGTCGAGCCGGGCATCATGTTCTTCGACGAAGCGACTTCGGCGCTCGATCCCGAACTCGTCGGCGAAGTGACCGAAGTGATGCGCGGACTCGCACGCGATGGCATGACGATGGTCGTCGTCACGCACGAGATGGGTTTCGCGCGCAAGACCGCCGATCGGGTCGTCTTCATGGACAAAGGCGTGATCGCGGAGCAGGGCGAGCCGGAGCAGATCTTCGTGAATCCATCCAACGAGCGGACGCGGCAGTTCCTGCATCGCGTGCTCGACCACTGACGCACACGGAGCGAATGAATGGCAGTCACGGAATCGTCGCGAGCGAGGGGAGTCGATCGGGTCATCGCCATGTTCCGGCAATTGCATCTCGCGCAGCGCCCGATGACGATGCGCGAGCTGATCGAAGCGACCGGCGCGCCGCGTTCGAGCATCTACGAGCTGGTCGCGATCCTGGCGGAAGTGGGCTGGCTCGAGACATCGGCCGATGGCAGCGTGTTCTTCGGACGCGAGATGCATTACTACGGCTCCGACTACGCGACGCACAACGACCTCATCAGCCGCGCGCATCAGTCGATACTCGCGCTCGTGCGCAAGTACGACGAGACCACGCAGCTTTGCATGCTCGAAGGAAACAAGTACACCGTGGTGCTGTCCGAAAACAGCGCGCGGCCGTTCAACATCAGCTCGGATATCGGCGTGCGCGTGCCGATTCCGTGGACGGCGACCGGACGCCTGCTGCTCGGCCACCTGAACGCCGATGAAATCCGCGCCCTGATTCCCGCCGAAGACTTCGCGCTCGACAACGGCGTGCGCATCGACTTCGATGAATTCATGCGCGATGTGCAAGCCGCGAAGAATCAGGGCTATTGCTGCACCGAAGGCTTGTCGAACGCGTTTCGCCTGTGCATGGCCGCGCCCGTGCGCGATCGCGCCGGACTGCCGATCGCGGCGCTGTGCTTCATGACGGGCCGCGACACCGATCCAGAGCGACGCCAGTCGATGCTCGACGACCTTCTGCAATCGGCGAAGGCGCTGTCGCATCGATAGCGCACATCACGCGAACGCACATGACGACGCCAGCCGCAGACGACGATCCGCTTCGACGCATCGCGCAACTCGAAGAAGAGAATGTCGCGCTAAGGGAAGTGAACGACATCTTGCGCAAGGCCGTCGCGTTCTATGCGCCGATGTTCGAGCGGGAGATGGCGTCGCAGCGTCAATCGACCGAAGACGCTTAGGTCGCCCAGCCGAGTCCGAGACTCTTCTGCAACGCGACGAAGTCCTTCAGCAGTTCGGCCTGCGCGGCGACCACGTCCTGCTGCGCGGCGAATTGCGTGCGCTGTGCGTCGAGCAGATCGATGAGCGTCGATACGCCCGCCGTATAACGTTGCCGCACGAGCGTGGCCGACCGCTCCGCCGACGCCTGCACCTGCTGCAGCCGCACGACATGCTCGCGCTGGTTGCCGTAACGCGACAGCGACGAATTCGCGTCCTTCAGCGCGCCGAGCACGGTCTTTTCGTAGCGCGCTTCGGCTTCGTCGCGCGCGGCTTTGGCGGCATCGACATTCGCCGCCGTGCGCCCGAAGTCGAACAGATTCCATTGCAGATACGGCACGCCGACCCACGAGAAATTCTGCTTGCGCAGCAGATGACTCGGCTCCGATGCGGAGAAACCGATATCGCCGAGCAGCGTCACCTTCGGAAAATAATCGGCAATATGCTCGCCGATCTGCGCATTGCTCGATGCGAGACGACGCTCGGCCGCGCGGATATCCGGACGCTGCTGGAGCATGGCCGCCGGATCGCCGATCGGCACCGACGACGGCAACGCGGGCAACGGCGCACGCGCGCCGAGTTCGGCATCGAGCGCGCCGGGCGCGCGGCCCGTCAGCACGGCGAGTTGATCCAGCGAATCGGTGATCTGCGTCTGCAAGGGCACGAGCGTCGCACGCGTCGTGTCGACTTGCGTCGTGAGCCGCTCGACATCGACTTCCGCCGCCGTGCCGCGCGCGCGCCGCTGCTCGGTGAGCGTCAGCATCTGCTGCTGATACTCGGCCGTGCGTTCCGCGAGCGCGAGACGTTCCTGCTGATCGCGCAAGTCGATGTACACCGACGCCACTTCCGCCGCGAGCGACACCTGCGCGTCCGAAAGATCGGCGTGCACGGCTTCGGCTTCGCCGGATGCCGCTTCGATCGCGCGGCGCGTGCCGCCGAAGAGATCGAGCTCCCACGAGGCATCGAAGCCGACGGTGTAGAAATCGACCGGACCGCGTCCCGTCGAACCCGACGAACCGTCATCGCCCGACGAACCGAAGATCGACGTATCCGGCGAGCGCATGCGCAACGCCGCCGCCGATCCCGACACTTTCGGCAACTCGTTGGCGCGCTGTCCGCGCAGTTGCGAACGCGACTGACGCAAGCGCGCCTGCGCCATCTTCAGATCGGGATTGTGGGCGAACGCGGCATCGATGAGCGCGTTCAGTTGCGGATCGTTGAGCGCTTGCCACCACGTCGCGGGCGCGTGCGTCGCGACGACGCCCTGCGCCGGCGCGCGCACGAAGGCGGCGCGTTTCGCGGCGTCGGGCGCGATTTCCGGCGCGCCGCGATAGTCGGGGCCGACCGTGCACGCGGCGAGCGCGAAAGCAGCGAGCGGAAGCAGGGCGGTCAGGCGAAGCGTGCGAGGGAACATCGTCGATGAGTTCATGAATCAGTGGCCGGCAGAAGACATGTCGCCGGATTGGCCGCGCGGCGTCTTGAGCAAGAGTGCGAGCGGCAGACACGCGAGCAGCGCGATCGCCAGCACGTAGAAGGTTTCGGAGTAAGTCATGACGATCGCCTGCTGACCGATTTGCATCGACAACTGGCCGAGCGCCTGCATCTTCGCGTGCGCCATGTCGCCGCCCTGCGCGAAAAAGCTGGCGGCGCTCGCGGCCATGCGTTCCTGACCGATGACGGAATTCGCCGTCAGCGATTCGCGGATCGATGCGGTGTGAAAGTCGTTGCGACGGTCGATCACGGTGCCGATGATCGCAAGCCCGACCGAACCGCCGAGATTGCGCGCCATGTTGTAGAGGCCGGCCGCATCGCCGGATTCTTCGCGCGAAACGGCGGCCATCGACGCCTGATTGAGCGGCATCATCGCGAGCATCTGGCCGAAGCCGCGCAAGATCTGCGACCAGAAGAAATCGTGGCCGACGCTTTGCGCGGTGAGCGAGATATCGAGCAGGCAGCTCGCGGCGAAGCACAGCAGGCCCGAGATGACGAGCACGCGAAAATCCACCTTGCCGAGCAGACGCGGCAGCACCGGCATGATGAGAAACGCGGGCACGCCCGACACGAGCATGATCGCGCCGGATTGCAGCGCGTTATAGCCCGCGACGACGCTCAGAAACTGCGGCAGCAGGAACGACACGCAATACAGCCCCGCGCCGACGGCGAACACGATCAGAATCACGCTCGCATAGCGCGGATTGCGCAGCAGCGACAGCCGCACGATTGGCTTCGTCGCGACGAATTGCGAGATCGCGATGAGCAGGAAGCCGAACGCCGTGACGCACGTGAGCATCACGATTTCATGCGATTCGAACCACTGATTGCGCTGGCCTTCTTCGAGCACGACGGTAAGCGAGCTCAGGCCGATGGCGAGTCCCGCTATGCCGATCCAGTCGGCCTTGAAGAACGATTCCCAATGCGACTTCTCCGCCGGCAAGCCGGTGATGAGCAATGCGACGAGCGCGAAGCCGACCGGCACGTT
>Ga0182736_1001656_pt1 | contig 20240 bp, 18 predicted proteins | sample eDN5th30CKraftBY_FD_128882 | JGI IMG/M metagenome (GOLD analysis project Ga0182736, IMG submission 128882) | Enriched backyard soil microbial communities from Emeryville, California, USA - eDNA 5th pass 30_C Kraft BY (version 2) (version 2) | ecosystem: Environmental > Terrestrial > Soil >... | reverse complement strand
TGCGCCAGCTTGAGCACCTTGGGCTTGCCCTGCGCCTGCGCTGGCGGCGCCACCGCCGCCAGCGACACCGCCAGTGCCGAGCACGCTGCTGCTAAGAGTTTGAGTTTCATTGTTGTCTCCTGAATTTGATGTTGTTCCGGCAAACCCGCCAATGGCGCTTCACCCACGCCGGAAGCGGGCGATTACTCAGGGCTGGCCGGCTTCCCTGGCCAACTCGATGATGCGCAGGCAAGCCAGGGCCCTGGCCGCTTCGGCGATCTCGTTGAAAACGGGAATGCCGGCCTGTACCGCGTCGCGCCTGTAGCCGCGCTTTTTCTCTTCGATCTCTGCATCTCCGTCCGAACGCAGCACCAGGATCAGGTGTGCCACGCCGGCAGCCGAAAGCCTGGCTTGCGTGACGGCGGAAATGATGTTCTTCAGCATATCGACGTGCTGAAAATCCGTGATGACCGTCATGTTGGCGTGGATGATGACGGCGTCGATGTTGCCGGCATGCGTCAGCACGCGAACGATGTCGGTGGCCGCCTTGCCCTCGTTCTGCTGCAACGCCCCCGCGGGTACGTCCACGGGGTTGAGCACCGACGAGCCGGCCGGCAGCTTCAGGCCTTCGAGCTCGGCCAGGATGGGCGCCGGAAACGGCGGCACCGAGAACCCCGCGCGGCCGCAGGCGTCGGTGCCCAGCACGCTGGTGCCCCCGCCATTGCCGAACAGCGCGATATGGCGCGTGGCCTGCGCGCGCGGCTGCAGGCACTGGCACAACAGCAGGGCGTCCAGGAAGGCATCCAGCGTGTCGACGATCGGCATGCCGGTCTGCTTGCCCAGCGCGGCCCAGGCCTGTTCGCTGCCCGCCAGCGCGCCCGTGTGCGACGAGGCGGCGCGGCGGCCTTCGGCCGTGCCGCCGCCCTTGAGCAGCACCACCGGCTTGCGGCACCCGGCCTGGCGCAGTATCTCGAACAGCCGGCGGCCGTCCCGGGCGCTTTCGAGATACATGCCGATCACCCGCGTACGGTCGTCCGACAGGAAATACTCGAGCAGTTCGGACGCGCTGACGTCGACCGCATTGCCGATGGTGACCAGGCCGCTGAAACGCAGGCCGCGGTTCTGCCCGCGCCGGATGATGTCGGTGCCCAGGCCGCCGCTCTGGCAGATGATGCCCACGTGCCCGGGCTCGTCGGTGACGCGACGGGTGAAACTGACGCGTGCGCGCGGCGAATACACCCCCAGGCAGTTGGGGCCCACCACGCGCACGCCGGCGTCCCGCGCCGCGGCCAGCAGGTCCTGCTGCAAGCTGTCGCCCTCGGCGGTTTCGCCGAAGCCGCTGGACATGACCTGCGCGACCCGCACCTTGCCGCGCCCACTGCGAATCACCGCGGGGACGCGCGCCGCCGCCGTCGCCACGTAGGCGTAGTCGACCGTCTCGGGCAATGCCCCGAGCGACGGGAACACCTTCAACCCTTCGATCTCGGCGGCTTCCGGGTGCACCGGGTAGATCGGCCCCTGGTATCCGAAGGCGCGCAGGTTACGAATGAACCGGTTGCCGCCGGAGACGGTCGACGACGACGCGCCGACCACGGCAATGCTCTTCGGATGGAAGAGCGAATCGAAAATCTTGAGCTCTGTCACGCTGTTTCTCACTGATCCAGGATGAATCGGGCATCGACCGCCACCGCGCCGTGGCGCGACACAATGAGCGGGTTGATATCCAGCTCGGCGACCTGCGGCTGCCCGTGCATCAACACGCCGTCTTCGCCGCCGACGCGCAGGATCGTCTCGACCAGCGCATCGATGCTGACCCCTTCCTTGCCGCGCGCGCCTTTCAGCAACGGGTTGCTCTGGAGTTCATCGACCATCTGCAGCGCGTCGCCGCGCGTGACCGGGCAGATCCGGAACGACACATCTTTGAAAATCTCGACGAAGATCCCGCCCAGGCCGATCATCACCATGGGGCCGAACTCGGGGTCCCGCAGGCCGCCGACGACCACCTCGACGCCGGACTCGGCCATCTCTTCGACCAGCCAGCCCTCGACCCGGGCGCCCGCGGCTTCGACGCGCTGCCGGATTTCGCCGGCCGCCTGTTCCAGCGCCTGCGTAGAAGCCAGGTTGAGCCGGACGCCGCCCATTTCGGTCTTGTGGATCACGTCGGGCGAGATCAGCTTCAGCACGTACGGCTGCTTCAGCCGGCCTTCCACCTGCGCGAACGAGCCGTCGCCGGCAAGCACCACCGCGTTGGGAACGGCGATGCCGTACCCGGCCAGGATGCGTTTGCCGGTGGGCTCGTCGAGCGCGCCGCACCGCGCCTCTTGAGCGCCGCGCAGAATGGACTGGAGCTCGTGCGGATCCATGGCGGCCTGCCTCATTGCCCGACCACGGCGATCACATCGCCTTCGCCCACGGGCGCGCCCACTTCCATGCGAAGCTCGGCGATCGTCCCCGCGCAGGGAGCCAGCACCGGGATTTCCATCTTCATGGATTCCAGGATGGCAATCTCCTGGTCTTCCTCGACCGCATCACCGACGGCCACCAGCACTTTCCATACAGAACCGCTTACTTCCGAAATGACGTTCGCCATGATGATTTCGACTCTTCCAAAATTTCCGCCGGCGGGCCGGCATGCTCAGTAGGTGGTGGGCCAGCTGGACAGCAGGTGCTGGCCGATGCGACGGCCTTGCGCGCCGCGATGGATATCCAGCAGCCGGATCAGGTGCGCGCGCGTGTCGCGCGGGTCGATGACCGCGTGGGTCTCGTACAGGGCGGCCAGCCCCCAGGCCGACGTGTCCTTGGACAGCTGCGCCACCAGCTCGCGATAGCGAACGGGGTCGTCCTGCTCGTTGACGCCGAACAGCACGTTCGCGCCAACGCCCGGCGCCATGAACCCCAGGTCGGCGGTGGGCCAGCACAGCACTTCATCGGAGTTCCTGCCGCCACCCATGTTCAGATAGGCCTGGCCGTAGCTCTTGCGCATGATGACCGAGATCTTGGGCACCGTGACCAGCGAAATCGCGTTCATCCAGTTCATGATCCGGCCGGGCGCCGCGCGGCGTTCGCCCTCGATCCCGATCAGGAACCCGGGCTGGTCGACCAGGAACACCAGGGGGATGTTGAACGAGTCGCACAGCACCAGGAACGAAATGGCCTTGTTGCAGGCATCCACGTCGATCGCGCCGCCCTTGAACATCGGGTTGCTGGCCAGGATACCCACCGGATGGCCGTCCAAACGGGCCATCATGGTGCAGATGGAACGCCCGAACCGGGCCTTGAGTTCCATGGTGCTGTCGCGGTCCACCACGCAGTTGATGGCCTTGCGCACGTCGTAGACCTTGTTGCTGTCGATGGGCACGTAATCGAGGATCGCCCCCGTATCCGGCACGCTGTCCGCAGCGGGGGGCTGGTGCGGCGCCGGTTCGTTCTGGTTGCTGGGGAAGTAGCTGAGCCACTTTTTCACCGTCTCGATGGCTTCCTCGTCGGAATCGACCAGCGCATCCACCAGCCCGGTGTACTGCGTGTGCATCTGCCAGCCGCCCAGCTCTTCCGAATCGACTTCCTGCCGGATGGCCTTGGACGTCACGCGCCCGCTGGCAACCGCCATGGTGGCGCCCTTGCGCATCACGACGAAATCCGACAGGCAGGCATACCAGGTGGAAGATCCGTAGCAGGCGCCCAGCAACGCGCTGACCCACGGCGTTTCGCGCAGGCGGCGGTATTCGTAGGGGTCTTGGCCCAGGATGGCCCTGCCCTCGGCCCCCATGCGGTCGGGCATGCGAGCGCCGGTCGACTCGCCCAGGAAAATCAGGGGCAGGCCGTTCTTGGTGGCCACTTCGCGCATGTGGCGGATCTTCTTGCCGTTGACGACCGAGCTGGAAGCGCCCATCACGGTGAAGTCGTTGGCGACCACGGCCACCTTGCGGGCCCGGACTTTCCCGTAGCCGGCGATCTTGCCGTCGGCGGGGGTCTTGTCGGCCACTTCCTTGCGGTGCGACACCGCGAACAAGCCGCTCTCTTCGAACGTTCCCGGATCCAGCAGGATGTCGAGCCGTTCGCGTGCGTTGAGCACGCCCTGCGAACGGCGTTTTTCCAGCTTGGCCTCGCCACCCATGGCAAGCGCGCGTGTCTTGCGCTCGTCGTAATCGACAAGGATTTCTTCGTATGGCATGTGACGCTTACCTTTTCAGAGCAGATGGCGCATGGGGTGATCGGCGTACAGCTTTTCTTTGACGAATTGCGTGCTGACATTGCCGGCGAGGAAATCTTCGTCCTGCATGAGCCGTTCGTGGAATTCCTTGGTGGTTTTCACCCCGGTGATCTCGAGCTCGCTCAGCGCCCGCCGCATCCGGGCAATGGCTTTTTCGCGGGATTCGTCCCAGACGATCAGCTTGCCCAGCAGCGAGTCGTAGTAAGGCGGCAGCTTGTAGCCGCGATAGACGTGCGAATCCATGCGCACGCCGGGCCCCGAAGGCTGCCGCATGTCGCTGATCGTTCCGGGGCTGGGCATGAAGGCTTTCTGCGGATCTTCCGCGTTGATGCGGCACTCGATCGCATGCCCTTTCATGGCGATGTCCTGCTGGCGCAAACCAAGCTTGCCGCCGGCGGCGATTTCAAGCTGCAGTCTGACCAGGTCTACCCCGGTCACGGCTTCGGTGACCGGATGCTCGACCTGGATGCGGGTGTTCATTTCAATGAAGAAGAATTCGCCCGTGGTGCCGTCCATGACGAACTCCAGCGTGCCGGCCCCCCGGTAATTGACCGATCGCGCCAGCGCGCAGGCGGCCTCGCCCATGCGTTGCCGCGTGGCGTCGGACAGGATCGGCGAAGGGCTTTCTTCCAGCAGCTTCTGGTGACGGCGCTGGATCGAGCATTCGCGCTCGCCCAGATGGATGACGTTCTCGCCATCGCCGAATACCTGGATTTCCACGTGGCGAACAGGCGAGATATACCGCTCGATATAGACCGACCCATCGCCGAAGGCCGACTTGGCTTCCATCGAGGCGCGCTCCAGGCCCTCGCGCAGCTGCGCTTCGCCCTGGATCACCCGCATGCCGCGGCCACCGCCGCCTGCCGCCGCCTTGACCAGCAGCGGATAGCCGATTTCCTTGGCCACCTTGACGGCCTCTTCCAGCTCGGCCACCGGCTCGGGCGAGCCGGGCACGATGGGCACGCCCGCCTGCCTGGCGATCTTGCGGGCCTCGGCCTTGTCGCCCATCATGCGAATGGCCGCGGGATCGGGGCCGATGAAGACGATGCCCGCATCGATGCATGCCTGAGCGAAATCCTCGTTCTCGGACAGGAAGCCGTAGCCTGGGTGAATGGCGTCGCAGCCGGTGTCGCGCGCGGCGGCGATCAGCGCCGCGATATTGAGATAGCTGTTGGCGGGCTCGGGGCCGCCGATCGGCACGGCTTCGTCGGCCAACCTGACAGGTAATGAATCTTCGTCCGCGCTCGAGTACACCTGGACCGTGCGGATGTCCATTTCCCGGCATGCGCGAATGATGCGCAGGGCAATTTCCCCCCTGTTCGCAATCAATACCTTCTTCAGTTTCATATAGATTGGCCTCTAGAATGAGCGGGTTCCGGTGTCAACCGAAGCGGCTGGTGTCTCCGCCCGTGACATCGACGTATTCGTGGTTCTCCGAGTCGAGCAGGCTGCAGCGATACTCGATCGGCGTGTCTCCGAAGCTGTATGCGACGCGCAGGATGCGCAGCATGGGCGCGCCCAGCTTGCAGCCCAGCCGCTTCGCGGTGTCTTTGTCGGCAATGGTGCCGCTGACGCGGTCTACCGTCTTGACGATGTTGATGCCGTACTGTTCGCGGTAGAAGTCGTAGATCGTCGCGTCGCGCGTGGCCAGCCTTTCCCGGGTCAGGCCTTCGAATACGCTGGCCGGGACATAGATGGTGTCGAGCAGCACGGGGGTGCCCTGCATCGTCATCGAGTTCTTGATGACGAACACCGGGTCTCCGGGCTGCAGGGCCAGTTTCTGCGCCACCTCTTCGGTGGCGGCGGCCTGGGCGAACCCGTGGGTCGACACCAGGGGCACGTCGACGACGCCATCGCGCCGCTCGATGTGCCAGAAAGAATTGAGCATGCGGCTGGCGTCGTAGGGCGCCAGGAAGGTGCCGCGCCCCTGCTGCCGGATGACGATGCGTTCCGAGACGAGTTCGGCGATGGCCCTGCGCACCGTGCCTACGCTGACGCCGAACTGGCTGGCCAGCTCGTTGTCGCCGGGCAGCGCCATGCCCGACTTGATGCCTTTCTTCTGCACGAACCTGATGAGTTCCTCTTTGACCATGCGGTAAAGAGGGATAGAGCGATTCTCATACAGGACGAGGGTCGCACGATTCGGGATATTGGTATCTTTCATTTGAGCCATGAGTAGTCCTGGTTATGCCGGAAGCCGCTTTCGTTGCCGCAGGTCGGAAAGCAGAGACTTGAGCATATCTTCAAATGAGAGAATTTCGGTCCACCCCGCGCGGCGGATCTCGTAAAGGCTGGAGATCTGGTCGAACCCGTTGGAATAGGTCCAGTCGGCAAACGTCCAGTTGACGTAGTCTTCCAGCGCGCCATGGTGCAGGCCCTGCTGCCGGCAGATCGCCCGCCAGGCCTCTTCGTGGGCCGGCATCATGCCGGCCAGGCGAATCTGCTGGACGCCACCCGCCGGCATGCCGAACGCATCGGCGATGGCCGGCCACAGGTTGGCCCAGCGCTCGGGTTCGCCGTTGTGGATGTTGAAGGCGCGGTTTTCGCAGGCCTGGACGCCGACCGACCAGGCCATCGCGCGGGCCAGCAGGCGCGCATCGGTGAACTGGTTCAGGGCCTGGAACGCCGCCGGCGAACCGGGAAACTTCAAGGGCGCCCCGGCGGCCTTCATCAGCGTCGCATACAGGGACAGCGCCATCAGGTGATTCATGGGGCTGCCGGTGGCATAGCCGAAGATCCCATGGGGCCGGAAGGCGGTCCAGGTCCAGTCGCGCGACGGCTGCCGCGCTTCGATCCAGTCTTGCTGGTCGTAGTAGAAATTGGGGGGAAAATGCCGCGGGTCGCCTTCGCGGGCTGGCGTGCGGAATGGCCCCAGGTGGTTGCCATACCATTTCGTGCCATGGACCAGCACCACGCGGCGCAGCCCGGGCGCATGCTTTTCGGCCGCCGCGACCAAGTTGGCCAGCAGGGCCAGGTTGGGCGCCACCTCTTCGGCGGGCGTGGGCCGCGGCGCGTAGGCGCAATAGAAAATGTGCGTGATCTCGGGAAAGCCGGCCAGCGCGGCCTCGGCCTGCTCCGCATCCAGCAGGTCCACCGCCAGGTGCCGCACGCCGGGAAGCACCGCGTCCTGGCGCCGGGAAACGGTCACCACGCGCCAGGCGTCGTCTTGGGCCAGATGCCGGACCAGCGCGCTGCCCACGATGCCATAGGGGCCGGCGATCAGTGCTGTCTTTTTCACGTGGTTCTCCGCGGCGGTCGGCTGGCTTACTTGTCCACGCCCAGCAGCTTGGCGGCGTTCGTCCACAGGATCTTGTGGATGATGTCTTCGCGCCAGCCGAGCTCCAGGAAATCGCGCAGCGAATCCTGGATGTCTTTCACCGGATAGGCGGTGCCGAACAGCGTGCGGTCTTCCAGGAACATGTTGGCGCCCTTCACGTAGCTGTCGGCGCAGATCATCCCGCGGGTCGAGGCGTACAGGTCCGGCGACACATAGATGTTGGGACACGCCAACGCCACCACGACCATTTCGTCGGCATAGGGCCAGGCCGCGTGCGACACCACGATCTTCAGGTCGGGGTAACGCTGGGCCACGCGCTGGATCGAGACAGGGCTGGACCAGGTGATATCGTGGCCGGCCAATGCCGACAGCAGCCCGGACAGCGAGATCGATACCGGCAGCTTCAGCTCCAGCGCCAGTTCATAGACCGGTTCCAGGGACTTGTCGTCCGACCAGCGGGGCACCTTGGCGGAGCCGGGCTCGATGGAAATGCCCTTCACGCCAGGGGCGCTTGCCAGTTCGCGGATTTCGGCCAGGCTGCCCGCGATGTTGTCGAGGTCGACGCCCAGGAAGCCCAGGAAGCGGTCGGGATAGGTCGCCAGCAGGTCGACGATGTCCTGGTTGGCCACGCCGCCCAGGTTGCCGGCGCCGCTGGATGCGCGCCCCATGGCGACGCCATAGCGGATGCCCGCCGAGTCCATTTCCTGGAACAGCAGATCGACGTCTTCCAGCCAGGCCGAGCGCGCGCCCTTGAACGTCAGGGTATGGCGGGGATAGTGCATGGCGGTGCGGAAGACCGAACCTTTGGTCCAGGCTTCGACAGGGGGACGCAGGCGCATGTCGATGATGGGGGGCACTATCATTGTTCGGCTCCTTCAGGGTCTGGGCGTTGAGCGATATCCGCGGAATCAGTAAATGCGCTTGCAGGTCAGGCCATAGCGGTTGGACACGCCGCGATCGTTGGCGTCCTGTTGCGAGCGGGCGCCCTGCTCGCTGCCGCGCCATGCCAGCGTCGCCTGCAGGTCGTCCGTCTCGATCACGGCGACGTACTTCCGGCAACCTTCCGGCCCGGCCAGCACTTCGTATCGGCGCACGGCCTTGACGCCGGGCGTGGCCAGCACTTCGCGGTAGTGGTCGCCATGCATCCAGTCGTCCAGGTCGGCCGGCGCGTCGTACATCATGATGACGGCGTGCGAGGGTTCGATTGCCTGTTTCATGCCTATCCTCCGTATCCGCGAGACGTCCCGGCTCAGGGCCGCTGGAATGAAATATGCTCGGACTGGCTGCGCAGCTCGAAATGACGGATGCCGACCTTGGGCAGCAATTCCTCGATCAGCCGCACGATCGGCCCGCCCGCCGGGGCGGTCAGCCGCAGCGGCTTCTGCCTGAAGGTGGCCTCGACGTCTTCGGCGGGGAACATGTAGCGCAGCAACAGCTCTTCGTCCTTCATGCCCGGGTTGGCCTTGCGCAGCCCCGGCAAGGCCGGCTCTTTGGGTTGCGGCGTCAGGCCCACCCCCGGCGAGCCGTTGGCCACGATGCGATCCAGCGCGTTGGGTTCCACCGGGCCCAGCAGCCTGCCGAAGTGCCCCAGGGCATACATCTTCACTTCGTCCGGCACGGCCCGGTAGCGTTCGCCATTGACCACGTTCAGCATGGCCTGCACGCCGATGATCTGGGAAAACGGCGTCACCATGATCGGCCAGGCCAGGTCTTCGCGCACCCGCCCGATCTCTTCCAGGATTTCGTCGAAGCGGTCTTCCAGCCCGGCCTGGCGCAACTGGAAGCGCCAGTTTTCCGTCATGCCGCCCGGCATCTGGTGCCGGTAATGGAATTCGTCGTACTCGAGCGGCTTGCCCAGCGGAAAGTCGTAGCGCGCCGCCAATTGGTGCAGGTAGGCGCTGGCCTCGGCGACTTTCGCGGCATCCACGTCGGTGCGGTAGTTGCGCTGCGCGAGGTTGCGCATCATGTTCTGGATAGAGGGCTGCGCAACGCCCCCGGCAAGGGGCGCGATCGACGTGTGCAGCTGGTCGATGCCCAGGTCGGCCGCGTCCAAGTAGACGAGCTGGACCAGCCCGGTGTTGCTGTGGCTGTGCACTTCGATCGGCACGTCGTTGCCGACGGCGGCGCGCAGGGCCGGGATGAGCGTCTGGATGCGCTTGACGGTCAACAGGGCGCCCGAATCCTTGAGCATGATGCCGTCCACGCCGCAGCGCTGCACCAGCTGCCGGGCGGTCTCGGCGTACAGCGCATCGGTGTGCAGCGGGCTTTCGCAGAACACCAGCGCGCCGATCGACTGGATGCCGATCTGCTTGGCGCGCCGGATGCTCACTTCCATATTGTCGACGTCGAGCAGCGAGTCGAGCGTGCCCACCGCGCGAAAGCCATTGGCCGCCAGGCAGTCGATCCACAGTTCCACCATGTCGTCGGGAACCATGCTGAACCCGACCAGGCTCTTGCTGCGGCAGTAGCTGCGCAGGGGCGTGTTCTGGAAGCGCTTGCGGAAATGGCGCGCCTTCTCGAAAGGGTCTTCGCGCAGGTAGCGGACGCAGACATCGAACTGCACGGGCGCCATGAAGTCGATCATGTCGAACCCGGCCTCGTCCAGGGTGCGGGCGATCGGATCCATCATGCCGGCCGTCATCCGCGTGGCCCAGAGGCACTGCTGGGCATCCCGCAAGGTCGTGTCGATGATCCCTATGCGTCGGCTCATTGCGGCTTCACCCTGAACAGCACATCGCCCTCTTCGACCATCTGGCCTTCCTGCACGGCGATTTCGGCGATTTCGCCCGCCACGCCTGCCTTGACGGTGTTGAACAGCTTCATGACTTCGAGGATGCAGACGCTGTCGTCCGGGCCTACCCGGGTGCCCACCTCGACGAATGCCGGATCGTTGGGAGACGGCTTGCTGTAGAACCGGCCGATCATGGGGGCCACGATGTCGATCAGGCCTTGCTGCGCGGCGGTGCCGGGCCGCGGCGCGGCGGCCGGGCCGGAAGCGGCCGCCGGCTCCTGTGCCGGCGGCGCTGGCGGCGCGGCCGGTATCGCCACAGGAGCCGGCGTCGCGTGCGGCGCCTCGGCAGGCACGGCCGCGGCGACGTTGCCCTTGCGCACGTGCAACCCCAGGCCATCCATCTGGATCTGCAGATCGATGTCCTCGAAGCGGTTCACGATGTCGAGAATCCGATCGATATCGTCGTGCGTCAAATCGGAGAATTTGGTTTTCAACTGAAGCATCCTTGCGCTTTGAATGGAAGATGCCCGTTCAGGCATCCTGGCGCGCGCCGGGCACGGCAACGCACTGCATGAGCTCGGCGACGCTGTCCAGCTTGGCAAGGCCGCGCAGCAGCTCTATCGAGCGCGTGACCTGCTTTTCGGGGTAGATGCCCTGTACGCAGCCCAGGTACTTGGGCACGCACTCGTCGAACGTCAGCAAGGCGGGCGGCTGGCCCCGGGCCTGCTTGGGCTCGCGCACGATCACCCGGCCGTCCTTGAGCTTGTAGGTGATCCGCGGGGTCCAGCCGGTGGGTGTCCAGCCCCAGTCTTCCCGCACGACCTGCTTGACCTTGCGCCGGAAAGCCTTGAAAGCCTCGTCGTCGATACGCGCCTGCGCGAAGCCGGCCGGCACCACCTGGTCTTCCAGCATGGCGATGGCCACCACGTGGGGCAGGCTGAACTGGGCCTCGATTTCGTCGTGCGGTTCCATGTGTTGCACGACGGTGGGAAAGAACGCGTTGACCTCGACCGAGACCTCGTCGATATCGGCGGCGGCAAGCTTTTCTTCGTGGCGCAGCTCGACCGTGGTCTGGATGATGCGCTGCAGGTGATAGCAGCAGGGATAGGACTTGATGCCGATTTCCATCAACCGATAGGGCTTGCCCCAATCGTCGACAATGCCTGCCGGATTCTCGACCTGATCGCCGGTAATCATGTTCATCAGGCCACGCGGGGCCTCCAGCACATCTGGCTGGCCGGTCATGCCCTGTGCCGCCATCAGCGCGGCGGCGATGCCGTTGCGGGCCGAGAAGCCCATTTCCACGATGTGCGCCATGGTGCCGGTCTGGTAGCCGATGCCCGACCCCTGCGAGGCGGCCAGGCTGAGCGCCATGGCGGTCTGGTGCGCATCCAGCCCCAGCAGCTTGGCGGCCGAGGCGGCGCAGCCGATCGACCCCGCCAGGCTCAGCACCATATAGCCGTTGCGGCGCGCCTGGCGGCACGCCAGCCCGATGCGGGCCTGCACTTCGTAGCCGGCCACGAAAGATTCCACCACCCGCGCACCGGATGCCTTGGCGTGTTCGGCCACGGCAAGAATGGCGGGAAACAGCGTGTAGCTGGACACGGCCTCGGGAAAGCTGTCGTCCTCGTATTCGGTGGCGTGCGCAAACGTGCCGTTGGCCAGGCCGGCCATTTCCATGGTGGTCTTGAACCCGTGCCCGAGCACCGTGGCTTCGCCGGTGCCGCCGGCACGCTGCACATAGCCAACGACTTCCCGGCCGCCCGCACAGCGGTAGCCCGCGGCCATGGCGCCCAGCGCGCTCATCGCCAGCGTTGCGGAATAACCGACGACCTCGGCCGGCAGGTCGCCAATCGACGTCGCTACCACCTTCCTGGCTATCTCTTGCGTGATGTTCACAGTGTCTCCGTCCGGATAGTTCGTTTCGACGAATTCTAACTTCTATATATAAGTTATACAAGATAGATATCTTGCACTCAAGGCACGGGGTTTACCCGTAGAAAAATCGGGAGTTTTGGCGCGATGCGAGGCACGCCGGCGGCAATATCCGGACGGATGAATCGAACGCGGTTGGGGGATTGCGCGCCCACGGCTATCGCTGCGCACCGCTATGGCGCGGGCGCGGATAAGGGGAATCGCGTGGACAGGGACGTGATCGCGGTGCGTGTCGCACGCGTCACATTGAAGCGCCGCGCCGCCGCGCGGGCGGCGCTATCGAAGCGCTGGCACTACCCGCATCAAGCGCGGGTCAAGGTTGTTGCTCGAATGCTTCCACGTTGTCGAATGCCGGCAACCACGAGAAACGGCGCTTCGCCCAGATCTGCCTGACAGGTTGCCCCAGTTGATGGCTCTGCTTGAGGGCGCCAACCCGCAACGAGTAGGTCTGCGGGTTCTCTGCCGCCGAGGCGTAGACCGGCCCCCCGCAGTTGCCGCAAAAGGCGTGGATGCGCCTGGAACCGCTGTCGGCAATCTTGAGGTATTTATTGGGCTCGCCCTTGAGCAGGCGGAACGACTGCGCGGGCACAGGGATATTCATCCGGAAAGCCGACCCCGTCTGCCTCTGGCAATCGGTGCAATGACAGATGAATATCCCGCCCGGTTCGGCCTCGGCTTCATAGACAATGGCGCCGCAGTGGCATTGACCTTCGACTTTCATGGTGGTGTCTCCTGTGAGTGCGAATGGCGGAGTCCCGCTTGGTGCGCGGACCCCACGGCTGGGAAACCGCTATCGGCCAGTGTCGGCCGTTCGACATCGATACACAAATCGTCGACGATAATGTCCTGCTCCTTGCTGTGTTCCGAGAATCGTAAATGACTATGTCCGAAAGAGCGATGCGTTGGGAGTCGTTAGCGGAAGTGGACTTCCCTTGCCCCGATCTCGAATTTCAGTTCAATACACGCGATGAACTCCGAGTCGTGATGCGCTTTTCTTTTCTAAATACTGGCACCGAACCGCCGAAGCCGGACTTGGAGCTATGCTTTCGGGGCGTCATCGGGCTCCGATGGATAGAGGAGTTCCACGGCTCTGTCATTCAACCATCGGGGCCATCGAGGCCCAAGTGCCAAGAGAAAGCATGGACTCAATGGGTGTTCCCGGCTGTCATCATCGAGAATTCCGCGTGGCTATCGCAGTATATGAACTTGCCCGGCACTGAGAATCGGCAACATTTTTCGTTCATCTGCATGAACGACCTGCTGGACATTCTTGCTTTGCCCGATGTTCGAGTGCAGTGGATCGAAGCCGAGTAAACGGCAGTGTATGGACGACGGCTACGGGGCGTGCCGAGCGGCCGTTCCAGGTCGTCTGGAGCCGCGACGGCCTACTTTCCGCTAGCCTGGGTAACGCAGATGGATCAGGGGATAAGGTCGCCCCTGGGAATCCACCTCCGAACGTCCCGTTTCGACGAATCCCATCCGCTGATAGAAGCCAACAGCTTGAGCATTCTGCACGTTGACATCCGTGGTCAATGTCCCATGCAGCGACAATCCATGCTGCAACAATCGACGACCGATACCGTTTCCACGGACATCGGGATCGATGAAGAGCGCCTCCATATGTGTCCCATCGATCAGCATGAAGCCGTAGGGATAGTCATTTTCATCGACTGCAACAGTCACTGGCGCATGGGGCAGAAAACCACACACTTCGGCATCAATGGCCTTTCGATCTTCGGCACTGAGAAAGTGATGGGTGGCGTCCACGGAGCGCCGCCAAAGGTCAACGAGAGCGGGGCCATCTTCAGGACGTGATCCGCGCAGGGTGTACATAACCACCTTCAAAACAGTTTAGATTCAGGTGAAGTATGCCTGTGCACACCTGCTAAGTCGTCGCTGCACCGGCGGAAGGTGCTGAACGTCAGTTTGGGTCGAAAGCGGGCATGGGCGACCCAGCCGAAGGACGTCAGACGGCTTGGGAAGCCCCTCGCCTTTGTCGGGCGAGCACTCATGCACGGACTGCAGCCGAAGCGCTATCGTTTTCAGATTTTCCTGTGACTTGGCTCGCCCTACTCCACCGTCACGCTCTTGGCCAGGTTGCGCGGCTTGTCTACATCGGTGCCGCGCGCGCATGCCGTGTGGTACGACAGCAGTTGCAGCGGAATCGTGTGCAGGATGGGCGACAGCATGCCGTAGTGTTCCGGCATGCGGATCACGTGCATGCCGTCGTCGCTGGCGATGCGGCTGTCGGCATCGGCGAACACGTACAGTTCGCCGCCGCGCGCGCGTACTTCCTGCATGTTGGACTTCAGCTTTTCCAGCAGCGCATCGCGCGGGGCGATGGTGACCACCGGCATGTGCTCGGTGACGAGCGCCAGGGGGCCGTGCTTGAGTTCGCCGGCCGGGTAGGCTTCGGCGTGGATGTAGCTGATTTCCTTCAGCTTCAGCGCGCCTTCCAGCGCAATGGGGTAATGCATGCCGCGGCCCAGGAACAGCGCGTTTTCCTTGCTAGCGAAGCGGTCGGCCCATGCCATGATCTGCGGTTCCAGCGCCAGCACCGAGCCAATGGCGGCCGGCAGGTGGCGCAGGGCCTTCAGGTGTTCGGCTTCCTGTTCGTCGCTGAGCTGCCCGCGGGTTTGCGCCAGGGCCAGCGTCAGCAGGAACAGCGCCGTCAGCTGCGTGGTGAAGGCCTTGGTGGACGCCACGCCGATTTCGACGCCGGCGCGCGTGATGTACGCCAGCTTGCATTCGCGCACCATGGCGCTGGTGGCCACGTTGCAGATGGTCAGGGTCTGTTCCATGCCGAGCGAGCGGGCATGCTTCAGCGCGGCCAGGGTGTCGGCCGTCTCGCCGGATTGCGAGATGGTGACGACCAGGCTGCGCGGGTTGGGCACGCTGTCGCGGTAGCGGTATTCGCTGGCGATCTCGACGGCCACGGGGATCTTGGCGATGGACTCGATCCAGTACTTGGCGGTCAGGCCGGCGTAGTAGCTGGTGCCGCAGGCCAGGATCAACAGCGAGTCGATGTCTTTGAAGATCTTGTGGGCGCCGTCGCCGAACAGTTCGGGCGTGACGGACTCGATGTCTTGCAGGGTGTCGCCCACCGCGCGCGGCTGCTCGAAGATTTCCTTCTGCATGTAGTGGCGGTACGGGCCCAGCTCGGCCGCGCCGGTGTGCACTTGCACGGTGTGCACCTTGCGCTGCACCGGCTTGCCTTCGGTGTCGGTGATCCACACGCGCGACAGCTGCAGGTCGACCACGTCGCCGTCTTCCAGGTAGATGATCTGGTCGGTGGTGCCGGCCAGGGCCAGCGCGTCGGAAGCCAGGAAGTTCTCGTTCTGGCCCACGCCCACCACCAGGGGCGACCCCTGGCGGGCGCCGACCACGCGGTGCGGTTCGTCGCGACAGAACACGGCGATGGCATAGGCGCCATGCAGGCGCCGCACGGCCTGCTGCACGGCTTCGAACAGGTCGCCGCTGTACAGGTGGTTGACCAGGTGGGCGATGACTTCGGTGTCGGTCTGGCTTTCGAACACGTAGCCGGCGGCCTGCAGCTCGGCGCGCAGGTCGTCGTGGTTCTCGATGATGCCGTTGTGGACCAGCGCGATGCGCGGCTCGTCTTTGCCCAGGTGCGAGAAATGCGGGTGGGCGTTATGGGTGGCGGGCACGCCGTGGGTGGCCCAGCGGGTGTGGGCGATGCCGGTGAAGCCGGCCAGCTTGTCCTGGGCGATCTGGTCGGCCAGTTCGGCCACGCGCTGCGTGCTGCGGGTGCGGCGCAAATGGCCGTCGATGTACAGCGCCACGCCGCACGAGTCGTAGCCGCGGTATTCCAGCCGCTTCAGGCCTTCGACCAGGATGGGGGTGATGTCGCGCTGGGCGACGGCGCCAACAATGCCGCACATAAGGGAAATCTCCGTGGATTTGTGTATCGGCGCATTGTGCGCCTGCCACGATGAAATTTGATTGCTTTCTTATCGCTTATATGAAAGCCGATTTTCTTACATAAATGTGATTAAATATCCTTTCTTCATGATTAGTTTAATGAAATAAAAATGCAAGATCCGGCTTCGACGACGGTAGCGCTGGACGATCTGGACCGCCGCATCCTGGATCAGCTGCAGCACGACTGCGCGCTGACCAACCAGGAACTGGCGGCACGGGTGCATGCATCGCCACCGACTTGCCTGCGGCGGGTGCGGCGGCTGGTGGAATCCGGGGTGATCGCCCGGCAGGTGGCCATTCTGGCGCCCGAGAAGCTGGGCAGCACGCTGACCGCCATCGTGGAAATCACGCTGGATGTGCAGGCGGCGGAAAGCCTGGATGCGTTCGAGCGCAGCCTGCTGGACGAACCGGCGGTGCTGCAGTGCTACCGGGTGTCGCCGGGGCCGGATTTCGTGGTGGTGGCGCAGGTGCGGGACATGCCGGCCTACCACGCGCTGGTGCACCGGGCGTTCACGGCGCAGGCGAATGTGCGGAATGTGCGGACGTTTTTTTCGGTGCACCGTGCGAAGTTCGAGACGCGGATCGATGTGGCCGGGCAATAGCTGGGATGTCAGACACCCTGCGAACGGTGCGGCTGATCGGAAGCGCAGCGCAACGGGGTGTCTGACACCTGAGGCAGGCAGGTACTCAACGGGGGGTGTCTGACACCTGGGGAAGCCGGACACCCGAGGGAAGCGGGTGCTCAACAGGGAGTGTCAGACACCCTGCGCGTTCCAGGTGTCAGACATCCCTGCGAAGGGTGCCGTTAATCGAGAGAGCGCCACGCCAGGGTGTCTGACACCTTTGCGGGCTGCCCCACTAGGCGCGCATCACCGAGCGGGCTACCGCCAGGCGCGAGTCACCGAGCAGCCAGCAGGCGCTCGAACTGGGCCAGGTAGCGGCGGCCCATTTCGGTGACGTCGTGTTCGGTGCGCACGTAATCGTAGGCGCGCCGGGTGCAGTCTTCGCGGAAAGCGGCATCGTCCAGGCAGCGGGCCATGCCCTGGGCCAGCGCATGCGCGTCGCCCACCGGGCACAGCACGCCGCGGCCGTCGGCCAGGCTTTCCTTCAGGCCGCCGGCGTCGGTGGACACCACCGGCACCCGCTGCAGGAAGGCGTCCAGTACGCTGCTGCCCAGGGCTTCTTCCTGCGAGCTCATGACGAACACGTCGAGGATGCTGTAGAAATCTTCGATGCCCTTGCGAAAGCCCGCCAGCAGGTAGACGTCTTGCAGGCCCAGCGCCTGCACTTCGGCGCGCGCCTCGGCTTCACGGTCGCCGCCGGCGCCGAAGTGCACGAAGACGAAATCGCGGCGCGTGCGGGCCAGTTCGGCCACCGCGCGGATCAGGGTCACGGGGTCTTTGTCGCGGATCAGCGCAGCCGAGGTGGCCATCACTTTCTTGCCGCGCAGGCCCAGTTCGTCGACCAGGCGCTCGACGTTGGCGGTATCGATGGGGTGCGGTTCGACAGCGCTGCGGATGATGACCGGATGCAGCCCCAGGCGGCGCGGCTCGGCGGCCGCCATTTCGCTGATGGCCACGAAGCCGTCGACACGGCGCCACTTGGCGCCGGTCTTCCATTCTTCGTTGGGCTCGACCACGAACGAGGTGCGCCGCGAGAACACCACCGGCCGGCGGTGCAGGGCCTTGGTCAGCACCGCCCAGGTGACCGTGTTGGCGGTCTGGGCATGGATGATGTCGTAGCCCCGGCCGGCGCGCGCCAGGAAGGCCAGCTGGGCCGGCACGTTGCGCACGCCATGGGCGACGAAGCCTTCTTCGCCGGCGCGGGCCTCGAGCGGGCCGCCGGCGCGGCACAGCAGCTCGACCTGGTGCCCGGCAGCGCGGAAGGCGCGCATGCAGTACAGCGTCTGGCGCTCGCCGCCGCGCCAGCCCTTCTCGAAGTTGAGCTGCAAGATCTTCATGCGCGCCCGATGCCCTGGTATTCGAAGCCCTGGGCCCGCATGTCGGCGGGGACGTACAGGTTGCGGCCGTCGATCACCAGCGGCGTCTTCAGCAGCGCGCGCACGCGGTCCAGGTCGGGCGCGCGGAACACCTTCCATTCGGTGGCGATCAGCAGGCCGTCGGCGCCATCCAGCGCCTGGTACATGTCGTCGGCGAATTCCACCGCCGGATTGTTCGCCAGGATCTGGCGCGAATGCGGCATGGCGATCGGATCGTAGGCGCGCACACGGGCGCCGCGCCGGGTGAGTTCGGCGATGGCGGTCAGGCTGGGGGCTTCGCGCATGTCGTCGGTGTTGGGCTTGAAGGCCAGGCCCCACAGGGCGAAGCTGCGGCCGGACAGGTCTTCGCCGTAGCGCGCCACCACCTTCTGCGACAGGCGCAGCTTCTGCGCCATGTTGGCGGCCTCGGCGGCCTGCACCACGCGCATGGGCAGCCCGTGCTCGCTGGCGGTGCGCACCAGCGCCTGCACGTCTTTGGGAAAGCACGAACCGCCGTAGCCCACGCCGGGGTACAGGAAGTGGTAGCCGATGCGCGGGTCGGCGCCGATGCCGCGGCGCACTTGCTCGACGTCGGCGCCCAGCGCCTCGGCCAGGTTGGCCATCTCGTTCATGAACGAGATGCGCGTGGCAAGCATGGCGTTGGCGGCGTACTTGGTGAGCTCGGCCGAGCGCACGTCCATGACCATCAGCCGTTCGTGGGTGCGCTGGAAGGGCGCGTACAGGCGCCGCATGACGTCGACCGTGTGATCGTCGTCGGCCCCGACGACGATGCGGTCGGGGCTCATGAAGTCCTTGATGGCGGCGCCTTCTTTCAGGAACTCGGGATTCGAGGCCACGCTGAAGGGGACGTCCGCGCCGCGTTCGGCCAGCACGGCGGCGATGGCCTGACGGACCTTGTCGGCGGTGCCCACGGGCACGGTGGATTTGTCGACCACCACTTTGCGGGTGGTCATGTGGCGCGCGATGTTGCGCGCGGCGGCCAGCACGTGTTGCAGGTCGGCCGAACCGTCTTCGCCCGGCGGGGTGCCCACGGCGATGAACTGGACGTCGCCGAAGGCCACGCTTTCGGCGATGTCGACGGTGAATTTCAGGCGCCCGGCCTGGGCATTGCGCTTGACCAGGTCGTCCAGGCCGGGCTCGTAGATGGGAATGCCGCCCTGCTGCAGGGTCTGGATCTTGGCCGCGTCGACATCCAGGCACATGACCTCGTTGCCCATGTCGGCCAGGCAGGCGCCCGAAACCAGCCCCACATAGCCCGTGCCGATAACCGTGATTTTCATGCGCAACGCCTATAGGGATCTATAGGCGGCATTATAAAGGGCCGCCCTGGACGCGGCACTCCTGGCAAATCGGGGCGCCGCGCCCCGAGGGCACGGCTTCAGACGAAATGCGCGCTGACGCTGCCCAGCGGGCCGTAGTCGGCGTGGATGGTGTCGTGCCGGGCCACCGGCACGGTGCGGGTGAACGAGCCGGCCAGCACCACGTGGCCGGCCTCGAGCGTGGTGCCGAAGGCGGACAGCTTGTTGGCCAGCCAGGCGATGCCCATGGCGGGGTGCCCCAGCACGGCCGCCGACACGCCGGTTTCCTCGATGACACCGTTCTTGTACAGCAGCGCCGATACCCAGCGCAGGTCCACGTCGAACGGCCGCACCGGCCGGCCGCCCAGGATGATGCCGGCGCAGGCGGCGTTGTCGGCGATGTTGTCGACGATCCGGCGCGGATATTTGCTGCGCCCGTCGATGAGCTCCAGCGCCGGCACCACGTAGTCGGTGGCGTCCAGCACATCGGTCAGGGTGACGCCGGGGCCGCGCAGCGGCCGCCCCAGCACGAAGGCCAGCTCGACCTCGACGCGCGGCACGATGTAGCGGTCCACGGCGATCTGCCCGCCGTCGTCATGAAACATGTCGTCCAGCAGGTGACCGTAGTCGGGCTCGTCGATGCCGACCGTGCTTTGCATGGCCTTCGAGGTCAGGCCGATCTTGTGGCCGCGCAGGCGGGCGCCGGCTTGGATGCGGGTGGCGATGGCGGCTTGCTGGATGGCGTAGGCGTCGGCGATCTCGATGCCGGGGAAGGTCTGGTCCAGCTGGTCGATGGGAACGGCGGTGCGCTCGGCTTCCAGCAACATCCGGGCGGCGGCGGCGCGGTCGGCCTGGCTCAGCATGGGGTT
>Ga0182736_1001654_pt1 | contig 20296 bp, 15 predicted proteins | sample eDN5th30CKraftBY_FD_128882 | JGI IMG/M metagenome (GOLD analysis project Ga0182736, IMG submission 128882) | Enriched backyard soil microbial communities from Emeryville, California, USA - eDNA 5th pass 30_C Kraft BY (version 2) (version 2) | ecosystem: Environmental > Terrestrial > Soil >... | reverse complement strand
CGTCCGCCGGGTTCTGCAGCATCCTCCGTCCAGGCAATGAAGTAGGCGTGCTCTCCGTCGAACACGGTGTTCGAGAGCGTGAGGAAGCCCGCGGCCTTGGTATTCGTGTCGAAGCGCTTGTTCGATCCGGCAACGAGGCGCCGGTTCCGGGGCAGCAGCTTGAACGAGAAATCCCGTTCGTTCGCCTCCAGGGCTACAAGCGAAAGATACCAGCATTCCGGCTTGCCGGGTCCCTTGGCGCAAAGCCCCTCATGGCGGAGCCCGGAGAACTCCTGGCTCGCCAATCCAAGAACGCGGCCGTCATCCAGAGGGATGAGACTCTGGACCCAGAACCGGTCATCGAGCGCTGCGGGATCCGCCGATTCCTCGCCCTGGGAGACGATGGAGCAGTCCGGGCGCAGATCGGCGAAGCTTGAGCCCTCCAGAACCCTGTTTCGGAAATGCGCTGCGATCAGGGCAACGGAACCGTCCCGCCGGCGATAGGCTCTCGCGGGCGAGTCGGGGATCGTCCGCCAGTCGCAGCGCTGTCGCTCATAGCTGTAGACCATCTCGGGCTCGGGAGAGACCGAGAAGTGAAGCGGATCAGCGGCATTGACGGTACTGCACATCATCAGCAGCAGAAGCGCGTGACCTGCGAGGGCGTTCCACCATCCGGCTCTGATCATGAGATCCGTATCTCACTTATTAGCGGCGATCCGCTGCAGGAATGACGCCGGCTGGAGCCTGTTTGCAGTGAGGAAGTCCAGATAACGCGAGGCCGCCGCGCTCCGATGTCGGTCATAGGCGTCCGGATCGAAACGGATCATCTTCTTCAGGCTGGAGCGGGTGAGCGGCGTGGTCAGGTCGGTCGCGGCAACGTGCGGGACGCCCGTGTTCTCGCACAATTCCCGGGTTCGTGAATCGATCGTGACGGTCAGGCCCATGCGCTCGGCTTGAAGGGCCAGGGCGACGCCATGGTACCGGGCTCCGATCGTGAGGTCATGCCGGCGCAGCGTGTCCATCCAGGCCGGAACGTCGTAGAAGGAGCGGACGTAGTTTCGGCACCAGGCCTTGAATTCCTCGAAGGAGTAATGAGGAACGGTGTGGTTGTGGAGCTCCTTGAGGGCATGCGGATCGATCCCGTCGAAGATCTCGCGGGAGACCCGGATCATCTCTCCCATCGACTGAACCACATACTGGCCCGGATACATCGGATCCATCATGAGGCCGATCAGCTGATGCTCGATGTCCCGGGTCTTCAGCCACGCCTGATGACCTGCCGCGACCGAGATGGAGCGCGGCACGGGAAGGTCCGCCCATTGCTTGTGGATCTTCTGGCCAAGGCCCGGATTCGGGTTCGTGAAATACGAGGGGCAGCCGCCGGCCACCGAGCCGTGGATACCCAGCTTGTCGAGCTGCGAAGTGGTGAACGCGCCGCGCGTATAGATGTTGGAGCCGGCGGAGGATGGGTTGGAGCGCGCGATGACCTCGGCCCACCGGCGGGTCCCGTCGGTCAGCTTGATGTCCTGATCGTAGCTGTCGGCCTGGGCGCCAAGCCCGATGGCGACGATCGACAGGCCCGATTTCTCCAGGTTGTCCGCCATGGTGCCGTAATCCGTGTGACGTCCCAGCTGATTGGCGCATGGGATGACGATGATGTCGGCATTCTCTTTCAATTCCTCGGCCGATGCGCTCCAGCCGAAGAACTTGACCGGATTGGAGATGTGGCTGGCGATGGCATGGACGAAGGCCAGATTGCCGTTGTTCTGACCGATCCCGTTGAAGAGATCCTCGAACGCAGCGTTCGAGTAGAGCCCTAGGGACGGATACTTCCACAGGATCGCGACCCGCAGAGGCTTGGCGGGAGCCTTCGGCTTGGGAGCGGGCTGGGCGAGCGGCTTGTCCATGGTCATTTCGGCGAGCATATGAAATCCATTTCTGAAATCAGGCGTTGTCGGGACATGGCCTGCTTCCTGCCGATATCGGGCAGAGCCGGGCCGGAGCCCGAACGCGTATGGCCATGAAAATATCGGTTAAGCCGCTTTCGCGCGGCGCAGCTTCAGGCTGTTCTCCCATGACAAAGCATGGCGGATGATCGCCTCGAGATCGTCGAGCTTCGGAGACCAGTTCAGGGTCTCGCGGATCCGGTCGGCGCTTGCGATCAGGGTGGCGGGATCACCAGCCCGCCTTGGGGAGAGGTTCACGGGGAAATCGACGCCCGAGACCCGCTTCACGGCCTCGACGACCTCATGCACCGAGTAGCCGCGGCCATAGCCGCAATTGAACACGGTGCTGTTGCCGCCCGCATCGAGGTAATCGAGCGCGAGCATGTGTGCCTGGGCCAGGTCGGATACATGAATGTAGTCGCGCAGGCATGTGCCGTCGGGCGTGGGATAATCAGTTCCGAAGATGTCGATGTGGGATCTCTCGCCAAGGGCCGCCTGGGTCGCCACCTTGATGAGGTGCGTCGCCTGGCGTGTGCTCTGCCCGCTGCGGCCCTGAGGATCGGCGCCAGCGACGTTGAAATACCGGAGAGCCACGAAGCGGAGAGGATGGGCGCGGGTGACATCCCGCAGCATCATCTCTGTCATCAGCTTCGATGTGCCGTAGGGCGAGACGGGATTGAGCGGCGCACCTTCGGAAATCGGGCTCTCCCGGGCATCGCCGTACACAGCGGCGGTCGAGGAGAAGAGGAACTGCTCGACGCCGTTCTGCACCGCCGCGCTGATGAGCGAGCGCGACCTGACCGTGTTGTTGAGATAGTACTTCAGCGGATCCGTGACGGATTCCGGAACGACGATCGAGCCGGCGAAGTGGGCGATCGCCTTGATGGAATGCCTGCGGATGATCTCAGCGACGAGAGTCTCGTCACCCACATCGCCTTCGATCAGGGTTGCAGCCGGGTGGACCATCCACGCGAAGCCGGTGCTGAGATCGTCCAGGACCACCACATCTCTTCCGGCATCGGCCAATGCCAGAACCATGTGGCTTCCGATATAGCCGGCGCCGCCCGTTACCAACACAGTCATGACTGCCTCTCGCTCTTTGCTGTGACGTGGTGAGAAATGAGAGGGATGCCGGACACGACCGACATCCCCAATGGGTCGATCAGGCAGCCTTCAGCGGCCTGAACTCGTTCTGTCTCATTACGGGCCGCATCTTCGTGTCCGCCCCGTTCTCGACCAGGAACTGATGCATCTCGCGGTAGGTGTGATGATAGGCGCGGTTGAACTTGTCGAAGAGCGACTGGTCCCAGTAATCCTCGAGCCTGAACTCGTTGCCGGAGAAGACGTCGAAGCTCGGGATCTGATAGGTCTCGGCAAACTCGACCGTCCGGCTGTCATAGGTGAAGTAGATCGACGGGACGCCGTTCGCGAGCGCCATCAGGTTGCCGTGGAGCCGGTACCCAAGGACCAGGTCCTTCTGCTGGACGAGATTCTCGTAATCGGCGACCACGTCGGAGTAGAACAGTCTCTCCCTATGGAGCCTCTCCATGGTGTCGTCGAGATACCAGTCGTTGACCTGCTTGTCGGCACGCAGGGCGGCGAATGCCTCTTCCCGCTGTTCCGCCGTGCCGAGGACGATCTTCTTTTCCTCGACCTCGCCCTGCGCCATCAGCACCACGTCGAACCGCGCCGCCAGGTCTTTCACGAGGTCGCGGTGGAACGTCAGGTACTGCTGGATGTCGCGGGCATAGGTGGACGACACCTCGCGGCGAACCGTGATGCCCGCCGTCCGGATCTTCTCCAGGGGCGGCAGTTGAATGTTCAGGTCGGGGTTGTTCCGGCGGAAAGCGGTCGGGCAGCCGACGATGCGGATGTTCTTGATTCCGAGATCCCAGAGCACCTGCGCCGAATAGGCCCCGCGTACGCCAATGGAGGTGGTGGAGTCGGCCATCATGCGAAGAACGGTCTTGGTTTCCTCCGACAGCTCGATCTTGCCCTTGACCGGCGCCTGAGCGCCGATGCCCCAGGCGATGACTGGGATCTTGAGCTTCTTGAGGACGTCGACCGCCTGGTCCCAGACCATGTCCTTATGGACATAGTTCGACCCGCGCAGGAACACGTAGTCGTACTCGGCATTGATCCGGTCGATCTGGGAGAGGTCCGGATTGGCGATCTCCAGGGCGTCGAGCTTGTCGTAGTTCAGGAGCTTCAGGGACGAGTCGAAAACGAAGGCGTCGCCGATGTTGTGGTAATGGTTGATGCTGCGCTGGATGTCCTTGTGGCGGTACCAGCGGACATTGTCGTGATTGTAGACTTCGCCCGAAGGGCTGATGACGAGAATACGCTTCATGATTGTACCTCTAGATGAATGTGCAGTCTGCCGACTAAGCCGTAAGCGCGACCGAGGACGAGCGCGTCGCCTTTTTCAAGGCAAGGTCCTGATAGAGATCGAGATGAATCCGGGCGCATTCCTCGTAGGTGATCGGCTGCCCGATGCCTGCGCGCAGGTCGTTCCAAAGCGTCGGGCTGGTCAGGGCCTCCGTCATGCGGTCGACGAGATCCTGGGACGAGCCGACGCGGAAGTGCAGTCCGTTGACGCCATCGACGATCTTCTCCGCCATACCGCCGATATTGCTGCAGATCATGGGGCGGCCGTGGTGGAAGGATTCCTGGATCACGATGGGTGAGTTCTCCCACCAGATGGACGGAATGATGGTCCAGTCGATGGAGCGCATGAGGCGCGGCATCTCGCTGTTCTGGTAGGAGCCATAGAACCGGACCCGTGATCCGGCGCGCTCCACCAGCTTCCTGATCTTCTCCTGGAACGCTTCCGGTTGCCGCTCCAGGTTGCCGCCGAAGATCATCAGCTGGGCGTCGTCTCCCCAGACCGCATCCGGAATGCAGGTGACCGCGTCGAGTAGGACGTCGACGCCCTTGAATTGCGTGATCTGGCCGAAATAGCCGAACCGGGAACGCCGGCCTCCCGGCTGCGGCAAGCTTCGCGGCGCCGCCGTTTCGGCAATGTCCAGGCCGTTTTCGATGACAATGAAGCGTGAACGATCCAAACCCCAGTCCACATAGCGGTCGACGAGGAACTGGCTGGGCGACACAAAGAAGTCGGCAACATCGAGAAGACCGCGAATGAAGTGCTCCCGGCGCAGGAAGCGGGCCGGTGAGATCTCCGGAAAGCAGGCGTTGCAATCCGACGGCGACGCCCTGTTGCAGAGTTTCGTTCCGCCGGTCTTCACCATCTGACCATGATGGCTGCAAATCGACAGGAACTCGTGGAACGTGATGACGATCACGCAATCGGGAAGCGCCCGGCGGACGGCATAGATCATTTCGAGACCCAGGCCGATGAAGTGATGGAAGTGAACGACGTCGGGCTTCAGGTCCTTCAGCACGCGGAGGAAGTCGCGCTCGATTTCCTCGGTGTTCCGGTTCGAGAGCAGGAAGTGGTCGTATTCGTCCGCATGATAGAGGAACTCGCCCTCGGTCTGCCGAAGGCTCATCAGGGCCGTTCGGCTGTGCCGCGCGACCGGATGGCCGACGCGGGCGAGGAAGCGGGATTCGACGTTATCGATTCGGTTGAGGCCCTTGTGCAGATTATATGCGGCGATCTCGGCGCCTCCGAGGGAGAAGCTCGGATGGCCATGGGAGACAATGAGGACGCGGGGAGAGGGATTAGACATGCTTTCACTACCTCATGTTGTTGATGAGGAGCGACCACTTGCGGTCGAAGCTCCAGCGATCGATTTTCTGGGCGAGGCGGTGTGCCGGAAAGGCCGAGGGCCCGACATCGTTGTCGGCTGAGATCATCTCGACATCCGGGAGCCAGACCGCGGGCGTGCCTCCGAGCCTCATCTTGAGACAGAGATCGCGCCCCTTCTCGCCGGCGCCCAGATAGGAGCGGGTGAAGCCGCCGACCGACGCAATGGATTCGCGCGAGACGATGCAGCACGACAGCGATCCGGCGATGACCTCCGTCGGTTGGGATCCGCGCACCACGTCGCGCGGATATCCGATGTAGCGATCGACGAGCTTCTGCTCCTCCTGATCGAGCCAGGTTCCCGCGAAGCGGATGGAATTGTCCTCGTAGAGGATCGTGGGACTGATCAGGGCCTTGCCGCCGCGGTTGCGATAGGCGCGTTCCAGCGACGAGATCCATCCGGCCTGTCGGGGCAGAACGCCTGCGGCGAGAAAGATGAGCATTTCCGCCTTCGTCGCCTGAATGGCCGCTTCGAATGCGTCGCAGGCATCCTGCACGCCTGTTGCGCCGATCACGCGGACCTTGATGCCGTAGAAGCGGGAGAGCCGTTCGGCTTCCGGCGCAATGCTGTCGAAAGCCTCCAGAGGCGCGGCGACGATGATCGGCATGTCCTTCGTCTCTGCGTCCAGTGCAAGCAGAGACAGGGTCACGGCCGCCTCCTCGATATCGATTCCTGTGCCGATCACCAGAGCCCTGCTGGATTCCGAATCGTCGAAATCGAAGTCGCGGATTTCGGCGACGGCCGGCGCGGGTGCGGCCATGGCCTGCATCATGGGGCCGATGTGGCGCTCGATGGCGGCTCCGGCGGCCGCCGTCCGCGGATCGAGAGGCGAGATGAGCCGCTCGAGGGAGCGGCGGGACATGCCGCGAAGGGGTGTGAGAGGATGGAACGCGACGGTGTCGCCTACGGCCATCTCGAAATAGATCGGTACATCCGCCGCGATCGGCGGACCGGGGACAAAGGCCAGGAAGCCGTGATCGTTGCGGGTCGGATCGAGGCGTCCGGCGAAGAGGCTGTTATGCTGGAACGCCGATGAGACGTCCGAGCGCGGGAGACGGGTCCAGGTCTCGTCGATCCGCTGCTGGGTCGCGCCCGTGCGCAGGGTGAGGGAGTCCACATGGCCTTCCGGATCGAGCATCCAGCCGGCCACCAGAATACCCCCGCCTGGAATTTCCGCGACCATGTCCATGCCGATGCGGACCGGCACTTTGAGGTCCGATACGGTATCGCGACCGTCGAAGCGCTCTCCGGCCCGCCGGAGCGTCAGCATGGTATCAGGGCTTGCATTCGCGCGGATGAGGCCATCCCGGATATGTGCGGGAACGTCGGTCGGGGACAGCAGAACGCGGCGATCATAGACTTCGATGCTCCGCCAACCATCCTGCCCACGAAAGAACAGCTTCTTGAGTTTGCCGGGATCGATCGGCGATGTTCCCGTATCGAGCAGACCGACGAAGCCCTTGCCTTGCCCGCCCAGATCGTCGCGCGGAACTGACGCCGATTTGAACTCGCCGGCCATGAGCCCTTCATGGGCGGCAAGGATGCGCACCCGGTCGCAAGGCAGATCGGTGGCCCAACCCTGAAGGAACACTTGTCCCGTATCGACCGAGCCGATGACTTCGATCCAGCCGTCCGTCGGACCCGCGGCGCCGAGCACCGATATGGCGGCTTCCAACCGCTTCTGACTGGTCTTGCCGCCGAGGAGCGCATGAACGATGCGGTCGATGATGATCGGCGACCGGTCTCCCGCGTCGGCGGAGATGATCCGGACCAGCGTGGCAAGAGGGATCGCGGGCTTGATCAGGGTGTAGCGGATCGGCGGCCCGCTGCGCCGCATGACCACGGAGCGCAGGCGAACCTTGGCGGCGAGGCGGATCGGCACGATGGCGACGAAACCAGTCGCGGCTTCGGCAGGCGCATCCCTGCGGACCCAGGAGACCGTATCGGCCTTCATGGACATGGAAGGATCGCCGTTGAGCAATGTCACGACATGGTCGGTCATGGCGTCGGCCACACCGGCGATCAGCGCGAGATCGTCGCCGATCGGGGTGACGAGGGCGCTCTCGCCGTCGAGAGGCAGTTCGCGCATTTCCAGCGGTTGGGTATTGTGCTGCATGGGAGACCTGAAATTCCGTTCGATGACCGTTTCCGCTCGCAATTCGAGGGAGCGCCTACCAAGGGGGATGCCGCAGAAGGACGATGAGTGCTGCGATGGCACTGACAGCAGAAATTCCTCCGAACGCCATCAGGAGCGTGACGGCCCTTCTCATCGGACGATCGACGGACGATCCGAGATCGTCGATCTGCTTTCCGAAATCCGCCAGGACCCTGTCGAAGCGCATATGGAAGACTTCGATGTCGGAGATCTTCTGGGCGAGATCGGATTGACTGGCCCGGACCGCGTCGAGAGCCGCCGCGATGCCGTTCTCCTCGGCGACGATTTCGTTGATCTGGGTCGAAGTCCCCCGGAGGCTCTCGACGGCCTCGCGCTGCAGGATCTGCGATCGCCTTTGCGCTTCGATGAGCAGTTCGAGCCGGTCGAAGACCCGGTTCAGCGGTGCGTTGAGCGCCGCCTCGGCTGCGCGTTCGTCGTGGCTCGGAGCCTGCAGAACGAGTTCCTCGCCGGTGGACGGGGAGGCCGCCATGACCGCGAGACTGGTCATATCCTGGCCGGCGATCTCCGGAAGCTCAATCTCGAATGCATGCCCGCCGTCGCCAATCCCGTTGCGGCGCAGGTCGACGCGCGGCATGTCGGCCGTGGCCGACGCGATGATCTCTCCGTTCAGGGTGATCCGAACCTCGAGGCGCTCCGTCGGGTGGGCGCTGTCCCAGACCCATCCGTAGAGACGCCGCCCTTCGATGGCATCGACACGGCCCTGAAGCTGCGGACCTGCCTGTGGCGCCGATACAGCCACCGCATTCTTCGATTGTGCTGTGCTCATGCTGCGTTCGCCTTCAGTTCGATGATGTCGGCGCCCTTGAGGAGGCCGCGATAGAGGGAGAGGTGGCGGTCCGCGACGGTCGCCATGTCATCGGGCGGAGTGATCCCCGCCACCAGCGTCTCCCAGAGGTCGGGCGTCTCGATGGCCTGTCGCATGGTGCGGGCGAGCAGCGACGGGTCGTCGGGACGGACATGCAGGCCGTCGATCCCATCCCGGACGGCTTCCGCCATTCCCCCGATCCCGCTGGCGATGACGGGCCGCCGATGGGCGAAGGCCTCCTGGATCACCAGGGGGGCGTTCTCCCACCAGATCGACGGCACCACCACCCAATCGACGGCAGCCATGAGGCTTGGAATGTCCTCACGTCCGTAAGGCCCGAGCCGCACGACCTGAGGCTCCGTCTCGTCGAGAAGGTTGTCGATCGTCTCGACGAAGCTTTTTGCCTGAAATGGCGCCCCGCCATGCAGCCGAAGTTCGAAATCCTCGACTCCGTCCGCCATCAGGCGTTGAGCCGCTTTGAGCAGAACAGGAATGCCTTTCCAGGGATTGAGGTTGCCGAAATACCCGAACACGGATCGCCGGCCCGAGGGGGCCGGCCGGTGGGCGGACGGCACGACGGCGGGGCGACCATTCGGGACGATCTCGATCGAATCGGACGGAAGACCCCAGTTCACGAAGCGGTCCTTGAGGAACCGACTGGGAGCGATGAACCGGTGAACCTGGTTGAGATGGGTTCGAACATAGGTCTCGCGAAGAAGGAAGCGGTCGGCCGGGATGTTCGGGAAGCATCCATTGCAGCGATGAGGCGTTGCGCGGTCGCACCGCTCCTTGCCCGATGTTCGCATCATCAATCCGTCATGGGCGCAGATGGGAAAGTAGTCGTGGAGCGTCATGACGATGCGGGCGTTCGGCAGGATGCGACGCACGAGCGCGATGAACTCCACACCAATGAGAAGGACGTGGTGGATGTGGACGATGTCGGGGCGGAAATCCTCAAGCAGGCTGACGAGATGAGGAACGACCCCGTAGGCATCGATCTGGCTCAGGTTGAACTGGTCGAAATGCCCGCACCACATGACGACTTCGTCCGGCGCCCCTCCGGGCGACTGAAAGCTCGTTCCCGGCCTTTGACCGCGATGGAGATTGTTCGTCGCAGCGAGGAAAAGGGCCTCGACGTCAGGACGCGAGCGATACTCACGGAAAAGATCGTGGGCGAGGATTTCCGTCCCACCGGGGTGAAAATCCGGATGGTTGTGGGCGACGACCAGAACGCGTGTTGTCACGTGATCGACTCCGGCTTAACGGCGATGATGACATCCTGGTAGTGGCTGCTTTCGATGCCACGCCAATGGCCGAGGCTCAGGCGGCGGATCCGAAGGCCGGCCTTCTTGAGGACATCCTCGATGATTCCCGCGTCGAAGCCGATGGCGCCGAGCGGTGCCAAAGGATCGCCGTACCATGTGCCAGGCTTGGTTCCTCTCGTGAATCGCGGGCGGGCATTCTGCCTGTCCGGATCTCCCGCCGCGACCACGAAGGCGGTCAGGAACAGGCGACCGCCGGGCTTCAGAAGGCGCATGACCTCGCGCGCATAAGCGGCAATCTCCCCTTCCGGCAGATGGGTCGCAACGGACACCATCGTGACGAAGTCGAACTTCGCGTCGGAGAACGGCAGGACAATCTCGTGGCCTGCGATCGCCCCGCCGGGATTGTACAATTCGTGAGCCACGTCCACGCGGCAGAAGCGGAAGTTCGGATAGGAGGCCGTGATATTCTGCACACACCATTCTATGCCCGCGTTCACAGGATCGATGCCCTCATAGAAGGCCTTCTCGGAATCGAGATACTGCGTCAGCGGAACGGCCATTCTCCCGATGCCGCATCCGATATCGAGCACCGAGTCGGTGGGATTGAGGCCGCCGATCCGAACGAAGTGGCCGAGGTATTCGGCGCCGATCGCGCGATAGTCGCCGTCGCCGACGAAAACGTTCTCCGGAGGAGGAGCCGGCAGGGAAGCGTCCTGCCTGATCTGTTCCATCAGATGCTCGAGGAACGCGTCGGCATGCGGATCGAGCTGCTGTGGACGCGTGGTGCTCGTGAGATCGAACTGCGCATTCATATGGCGACATTCCTTCCTTTGCGAGGACGTCCGGTCTGCATTGCTGCAATCATGACATCGCGCCAGCGCTCGGTGTGGAGAGCGCAATTGTACTGCCAGGCGATCCCGCGCATGTACTCGGCGTTGAGAGACATCGACTTCCGTTCGAGGTGGTAGAGTTCGATGTCGGAGAGGTATGCGATCTTGCGCTCCGTCATGGTTATTTTGAGGCAGAGATCGCTGTCTTCGTAATCTCCGACCACGTAATCCTCCGTGAAACCGCCGACGGATTCGAACAGGGATCGCGTGGTGACGAGGCAGGCACCGGTCACGGCGGGAACGATACGCTCTTCACAGGCCAGAGCGTAGTCACGTGGCATGCCTTTGTGAAAATGCTGATTGAGCCAGTAGCCGCGATGGTCCTGCGAGAAGTACATGCCCGCATGCTGGATCGACCCGTCCTCGAACAGAAGCTTCGGGCCGACGGCGCCGATCCGGCGGCGACCGTTCAGGCGCGCGGCCATCGATTCTAGCCATCCGGGCGAAACCGGGATGATGTCGGAATTGACCAGCGCCAGAACATCGCCTCGAGCAACGGAAACACCAACATTGTTGGCGCGCGCGTATCCGCCGTTCCTCTCCATGACGACGAGAACGACGGGAAGGTCGTAGACGAGATGGAGGCCGCCCAGGAGGTGCTCGACCTCCTGCGCCTGCTCCGGGGAGTCGAGCACATAAATGAGTTCCGCGTTCGCCCGCATCCACGGATCGGCCGCGAAGGCGGCGATCTGGAAGCGCAAGAACTCCAGGTTCCGGTAAAGCGGAATAATCACCGACGCCTTTGGGCGTTGGTGAGTAGCGCCGATCCTTCGAATCGTCGGGTGCCCGATCCGGTTGCGGACCTGAGCGTGAAGATCGGCGATGGCCGGGCGGAGGACCTGCGTCAGAACCGTTTGGTCCACGTGCTGCGCCGGTATCGCTCGTAGAGCCATGGCGCGAGCCTCGGCCGGATCGGCCGGTTGGGGACGCGGCACGAGGGAATGACGTGCGCCGGATTTCAGGCGAAGATGAAAGCGCGGCTGCAGGTTCTGCGCTGCCCCCATGCCTGCAGGAGCCAGAACAGCGAACCCCGTGGCGCCGAGGCGGGATCCTTTCGTCGGTCCCGCGACTTCGACGGGAAACGTGAACAGGTCCTTCGTCAGATCCAGCGGCGCACTGTCGGACCTGCCGATTTCGATTCCCGCAAAGAGGTTGACCGGATCGCGGTACCATCCCGTCACCAGGGTTCCCGCCGCTGTCGCGAGCGCGGAAACGATCTCGGCCGATGGGGCCGTGTGGCTGCTCGAGAGCCGGCGATGGCGCAGGGGCGACCGCAACTGCAACTCGAGCGCATACGCGGGCCCTGCCGAGGAACGTTCGGCGATCTCTCTCAGCACGTGCTCGCGCAGTCCCGGGGCCGCATGCGCCTGCTCGCGGAACCAAAGTTCGATCGAGGCGAGGCGCGCATCGGGTTTGCACAGGCGTCGGACCGACAGGCCTCCAGGGCCGATCAGAACGAGGAGGGGATCGTCAGCGGGAATCCGCGCACGGTCGATCAGAAGGTGGATGACATCCCGCCCATCCTTCGCATCCGGAATCCTGTGGGGGAGGGCATGGATGCGCGCCGGTCCATCGCGGCCGAATGTGTAGACTGCATCGATCTTGCCGAAGCCTGCGACAAGCGAGGTCCGCGCAAGGATGAAGTCGTCGGCAACCTGCGCGATGGCGACAGCCTGTCCGGGCGTTGGGGCCATCCGCGAAAGAAGGTCCCCGAGAAGTTCGATGAAGGTTCTGTTCCGCCGGAGCTGGAACATTGCGCCCCACACGTTGAACAGGGCGGATGCGAGGGCAACGCGGCCATGACTATCGACGCCGTCGATCAGGTCCCTGGCGTCTGCCGGGGCAAGCGCCGCATCGTGATCGATGGTGACGGACGTTCCGAGACTGCGCGCCTCGAGGCGTAGATCAAGGGTGGATCGTTCGTCCGCCGGGCGTTGAAAGACCCAGAGAAGACGCGCTCCGCCGCCAGGCAAGGAGAGACGCAGCGATGCGGAAGGCCAGATGTCTTCGCCGCCGCTCTTGAGACTTGACGGCGAACCGCGTTCGGCGCGCGGCACGTCCCAGGTGAGCAGAACCACGTCCCGCCCGAGAGATGTCACTTTCGGGGAGGCGAGGTCATCGGCTGGTGATGCGAGCATGGCAAGCTCCGCCATTGCTTCCTGTCTCCATTGGCTTGGCGGGATGCCGCAGAAACTTCCGCGACATCCTCTCTTCAGGGGGAAGGAGTGGATCAGTGAACCGAGAAGTAGTCGCTCGGGTTGCTGTTGATGTCGTCGGCGTTCACGTTCACCAGGGTGACCGTGTCGCCGTTTCCGAGATCGATGATCGTATTGCTGCCGACCTGATGGACGCGGCCGGCAAGGTCATCGGCCGAGGCGATATCGGTTCCGTTGATCCCCTTGGAGATCTGCAGGATGTCCTGGCCGGCCTTGAAGTCGAGAATGACGTCGTTGCCGCCGCCGCCGCTGAAGACGAACGTATCGCCACCGGCACCGCCGTGGAGGATGTCGTCGCCTGCGCCACCGTCCAGGAAATCGTCGCCGGAACCGCCGCGCAGGATGTCGTCGCCGGCACCGCCCTGGAGGAAGTCGTCGCCGGATCCGCCTTCGAGAACATCGCTTCCGTCGCCGCCGTTCAGGATGTCATTGCCGTTGCCGCCGCGGAGGTAGTCGTCTCCGGCGCCGCCGAGCAGGACGTCGTCGCCGTTGCCACCGAACAGAATGTCGTTTCCGGCATCGCCCTGAATCACATCGGTTCCGTTGCCACCGAACAGAACGTCGTCATCGGCGCCGCCGGAAAGCCAGTCGTCGCCGTTGCCGCCGAAGAGCGTGTCCGCTCCGGCGCCGCCGGAGACCGCATCGCTGTCGGCGCCGCCGAAGATCAGATCGTCGCCGCCGTTTCCGAAGATCACGTCCGGGCCATGGGTCCCGTGCAAGACGTCACTTGCGGCTCCACCACCAATAGTCGCCATATCTCTCATCCTTGTTGTCAGCACGAGGCGAGCTGTGGCCCGCCCGGTTGCATGTTCGAGCCAAAATGAAGCGCTATTTGCGCAAGGAGATTTCCGGGATGTGATTTGTGTCGAGAATGTCCCGGTATGCGATAAGTAAAACACCAAATACTACTTGTAAATCCTAAAGTAGTATTTTCATAAATGATCAAATTGCTAGAATATATAAGTCAATAAGGTACTTGATTTATTTGAATATATTTTGTGATTGAGAGTAATTTATTTTGAAAATCGAACCATTCTCCATGCGCGTTCGCACGCCGATTCTCTGGGCGGGAACGCGTTCGATAATGGGCGTTGCTGAAGGGCTTCGGATTATTCCTCGCGGAACGCGCGGTCGAAGCTTTCGGTGATCGGGGCCAGCAGGTAGTCGACGGCGCGCCTCGGCTTGTTGACGATCAGGACTTCGGCCGGCATTCCGGGATAGAGCGCGATCTTAGAGTTCGCCTTGAGGCTTTCCGGCGCGATCTCCGCGCGCGCGACGAAGTAGGCGTAGTTGTTCCGGTCGTCCATCTGCTGGTCGGCAGAAAGATAGGTCAGCTTTCCCGCGAGCGGCGGTGTGCTGCGGCTGTTGTAGGCAGTCAGTCGAATCTGGACCGGTGCGCCGACGCGGACGGAATCGACATCGCGCAGGCCGATCTTTGCCTCGACGATCAACGGCTCGTTCTCCGGCACGATATCGAGAATGGGCTGTCCCGCGCCGATGACGCTGCCCAATGTATGGGAGCGGATATTGGTCACGATTCCCCGCTCCGGCGAGACGATTTCGACGCGTCGGAGAATGTCGGTCGCGGCGTCGATCCGCCCGACCGTGTCAGCCAGTTCGAGCTGCGCGGTCTGGATGTCGGATGCGACCTGCTGCTGGAAGTCGTTGCCGAGGGAGAGGATCTCCAGTTCCGCCGCAGCCTTGGCCTGTTCTGCCTTCGCCTTGCGGGACATCAGTTCGCCGGCATCGCCCTGAAGCTGGCTTTCGCGTGTCTGCATTTCCGTGAGGCGCGGACGGGGCGCATAGCCCTTCTCGACGAGACTCGCGATGGCCTTGAGCTCCCGGTCGAGCAGTTCCGATTGCCTTGTGTTCGCCTCGGTCTGAGACTTCACGGCTTGAAGTTCCGCCACCTGTTGGGCGATGGTTTTCCGCTGGATGTCGACGCGGCGGTTGAACATCTCGCGCCTTGCCATGAAGAACTTGCGTTCGGCGTTCAGGATCTCCTCGGCTGTCGGTCCGCCCGCCTGGAGCAGGGTGTCGGGAAAGGTGAGATCGTCGAGCCCGGCCTGCTCGGCGCGCAGGCGCACGAGCCGTGCCTCAAGGCCGAGCCGTCGGGAGCGAAGCTGCTCGAGTTCGGCCTTCGCCCGCGTGTCGTCGAGCCGCAGAAGGGGCTGTCCGGCTTTCACGACTTCACCCTCATGAGCGAGCAGAGTCTTCAGGATGCCGCCTTCGAGATGACTGATGGTCTTGCGCTTGGAATCGACCACGACGGTCGCCGTCGCAATCGCGGCGCTGTCCAGATGCGCCGAAAAGGCCCATGTGGTGAGACCGCCGAGGCCGAGGAAGATCGTCGCCAGGCCGGCGATCACGGGTCCGCGATAGGATGGCTCGCCCGGATCCCGCGGCGGGAGTCGGTCCTTGGTCGCTTCGATGTTCACGGCCATGTATGTCGCGGGCGCGGACGGCTTTTGTTCCATGATGTCCGAACGCTTTCTCATGCGCTTCCTTTCACGGCGGCAATCGGTTTCTCGCCGGGAGTGATCGTGCTCACGACGGCCGTACGCGGGCCGAACTGGCTGATCCTGCCCTCCTGGAGAACCATGAGCTTGTCGGCGACCTGCATGACGGAGGGGCGGTGAGCGATCAGGATGATGATGGCGCCGTCGGCGCGCAGGGCCTCGATGGTCCGCGCGAGAGCTCTCTCGCCGTCCGTGTCGAGATTGGAGTTGGGCTCGTCGAGCACGATCAGGCGCGGCTTTCCGTAGATGGCCCTTGCCAACCCGATTCGCTGACGCTGGCCGCCGGACAGGGCGAGACCGCCATCGCCCAAGGGCGTGTCGTATCCGAGCGGCAGGCGGCCGATCATTTCATGGACATCGGCGAGGCGGGCGGCTTCCAGAACCAGTCGCGGGTCGGAATCACGCATGCGGGCGATGTTGTCCCGGATCGTCCCATCGAGGAGCGATACGCTCTGCGGCAGGTAGCCGACCATGTCGCCGAACGAGCCTCGCTCCCAAAGATATACGTTGTTGCCGTCGAGATAGACGCCGCCGGAGGTCGGCTTGGTGACGCCGATCAGCGCGCGGGCGAGGGTGGACTTGCCGGCCGCAGAGGGGCCGACGATGCCGAGCACTTCGCCCGGTGACAGGGTGAAAGAGATCCCCTTGAGCACCGGCACATCGGCCCCGGGAGGGGCATACACCAGCCGGTCGACCGTGAGATCGCCCTGGCTGCGCGGCGTAGGCCTCGTCTCCCGCTTGGGAGCCTGGTGTTCGATGAGGTCCGTCACGTTCTTCCAGGCCGAAAGCGCCAGCACCCATTGCCGCCAGCCGTCGACCATCGAGTCAAAAGGCAGGAGCATGCGGCCCATGATGATGCTCGAGGCCACCATCGATCCCGGGCTGACCTCCTGTCGGATCACCAAAATGGCTCCGACCGACAGAATGGCGATCTGCATGGCGTATCGGCAGGTTCGGGTGAACGATGCCATGGCGCGGCTCCGGCGCGTTACCACATCCAGCAGATCCTGCGTGTGCAATTGGGAGTGCCGCCATCGCTCAGAGAGAGCCGGGAGCATTCCCATGGCTTCGATCGCCTCGGCGTGGCGAAGAGTTCCGCCGATTTCGCTGATGCTCCGCAACGACGATTCGTTGGCGCGCTTCATGGCTCTGCGCGTTAGGAAATCCGACAGGAGGCTGAGAGAGATGATGATGGTGGCCGAGACCAGGGCCACCAGGCCGTAGAGCCAATGGAGGGCGAACAGCACGGCAAGGAAGATGGGAGCCCAGAAAGCTTCCAGCGGAACGCTGATCGCGCTTCCGACGATGAACGACCGGATGTCGTTGAGGTCGCGGATCGCTTGACCTGACTTGGAGATGCCCTTTGTTACGGAAGCGGATATCGCGGCTTCCAGGATCGGGAGATTCAGTTTTCTGACCAGCTTGCTCGCCATCACCTGGTAGGTGAGGGCGCGCACGTAATCGAGGATGCAGTAGACGGCGAGGCCGATGGCGGAGACGATGATCAGCATGATCAAGGTGTCCGTGCTCTGGCTGTTCACGACACGGTCATGGACCTGCAGCATGAATAGGGGGACGATCAACTGAAGCACGTTGATGACGGCGCTGAGGGCAGCCGCATAGGCGACGCCGACCGCAAAGGCCTTGCGTCCCTGGTGAAGGATGTCGGCGGCTTCCAAATTGGCCGTTTTGCTCATGCAGGGATGGCTCCAAAAGAGGCAATGATGCGGCAGATCTAAATTTTGCCTAAAAGTTATTCGAAGAGATTTATGAATCACCGATGGTAGAACGTCTACCCATAAAGTATGATTCGGATAACAATAAAAGGCTCTGGCAGAGGAAACAACAGTAAGGGCGGCCCAAGGTTGTTTAGATTATTTCTTGGGTAAGCCACCAACGCCAAGAGAAATATTAAATTAGTTCGAATTTCGAACTAATTTAATTGGTTGATAATGGGGTATAATGTGCAAAATATATCAAACTCCTTGCCTTGGTTCGTCGCCCAGGACGAGCCTGAACCTCAACTGCCCGCATCTCTGCAGGCGCTGTACCGCAGGAGCGATTCTCCCGTGAGCCGTGCGGAAGGTCCTGAGACGCCTCAGACGGAGCCGGTAGGCATCAGCCATATCGAGATCGTTCGCGTGATCGAGCGCTTGCATCGACGTTCGCTCGATCTCGTGCGGGCCGATCTGATCGAAGCCGGCATCGACGATTTGAGTCCATCCCAGGTGATGATGCTGTTCACCATAGGGTCGAGCGAGCTGTCGGTCCGTGACCTGATCGAGCGCGGCTACTATCTCGGGTCGAACGCATCCTACAGTCTCAAGCGGCTCGTCGAGGCCGAGTACGTCATTCGCACGGCTTCCGAACGAGATCGCCGATCCGCCCGCATCCGTTTGTCGGAGAAAGGGCGTGCCTTGTGCGACATGATCAAGCGAAACGACAAGACCTATCAGCAGCTCGTCGCCCGCGACGAGGCGGAGATGCGCGACCTGGAGACGACTTTCAGGACATTGAAGCGCATCGAGCAGACATGGAGCAACGCCATCCGCTATCGCGACATGGGCTCGGACGATTAGTCCGATCATGCCGCATCCATGCCTCCTCCTGATCCGATGCGGAAACCATCCACGACACCTGGGTTGAGCGGGTTCTTGCCCTGCTTGATGCAGGGCGCTCTGGCGGACCCTATGTAATGGGTGCCGACAACAAGCGCTGCGTCTCGCAGAGGAACGATCCTGTCACGTTGCAAGAGATGATGAGACCTGAATCAATTTCCATCCAAAACTCGGACCATGTCATTTTCGAACCGGACTCCGATCGCAAGAAGCTTCTGATCGTCTTTGCGTATATCGACCAGAAGCTGGGAACGCGGTCGCACTCGAGCTTCCTGCGCCATGTGGACTGCAAGAAGCTTTTTCTGAATCCTGGCCGGAACGAGTGGTACCAGACAGGGGTTCCGGGAGTTGCCTCCTCCTACACAGGTCTCCTTGCATTCCTCCGGGATGTGAAATCGGGTTTCGCGGACCATGAGATCCTGTGCCTAGGGCATTCGATGGGCGGTTTTCCGGCCCTGGGTATCGGCGTCGCCATGGAAGCGGACCGCATCCTGGCCTCCGCCCCGGAATACATCCTGAACATGCCGAACAGCCTGAGCGTCCGGCATCTGAAGCAGACACGGATCGAATGCGCAGACCTGACGCCTGTGCTGTCAGCCAATGCCGAAAGCTCCATCTCCATTCTGGTCGGCAAGCAGAATGCCTTCGACATGGAGGTCGCAAACCGCTTGGGCGCGTTTCCACATACAGACGTGATCGAGTTGGAAACGGGACATAACACGTTTCCCTACCTGAAGGAGGTCGGAAAGCTCGGGGCGATCCTCGAAGCCTTCGTCGAAGGTCAGGACATGCGGACGATCGTTGCCGGCACTCCGCGCCCTGAAGAGCGCATCGTTCGGAGCGACCCAGAGGGACGCGTCAGCACGCCCTGAACATGGTCCTGGAGACGAGCTGATTCGAATGGAACTCACCGGGTGCAGGGGCATGGATGGCGAGGAGCATGGGCCGGTAAGGCTGGAGGCATCCAAAGGCATTCGCCCGCGCTCTGCCAGGGTGCAGACTTTCGCCCTTGGTCTGCATGAACTCACCACCAATGCAGTCAAGCACGGGCGCTGATAAAAAAGTGAGGCTCCCAAGGCTTGTTCAGCGTGGCCATTGTGCAGTAATTTTTCTCATCGGCCGAAGCAGTGGTGCGTCAGGTACTGCGTTTTAACGGCTATGCCCTTCGGCCTCGCGTGAAAAGGGCACCATCCCATGGTACTGCTTCACTCAAGGCAAAGCCTGCGGGTTTGTCGGCCATTCTTTCCGTTGTTGCTAAGTATTATCGTTGCCATTGCCGGGGCCTCCCTTCCAGCTTTGGCACAGACGCCGCAGCCCGCTGAGATCCGCATCGCGCTGATCACCCGCCAGCAGCCTCTGCCGCCGCTGTACGAGTTCGATCCTGTGCCCGAGGATGAGGGGATCGCGGGTGGACGGCTTGCGGTGCGCGACAACAACACCACCGGGCAGTTCACGGGACACCGCTACGCCCTCGAGGAGGAGACCCTGGAGGAGGGACAGGATGCGGTCGCAGCCGCGCGATCCCTCGTCGCGCGCGGGGTCGGGTTCCTGGCGGTCAATCTTCCGGCCGACGAGATTCTGGCCATCGCCGATGCGCTCAAGAGCGAGAACGTCGTGCTGTTCAACGTCCGCGCCACCGATGACCGGCTCCGCGGCGCCGACTGCCGATCCAACGTCTTCCACGTGGTGCCGAACCGCGCCATGCTGACGGATGCGCTTGCCCAGTTCCTCGCCTTCAAGCGCTGGCGGCGACTTTTCCTGGTCGTCGGTCCGCAGCCGGGAGACAAGCTCTACGCCGAGGCCGTGAAGCGGTCCGCCCGCAAGTTCGGCCTCGTAGTCGCAGCCGAGAAGCCGTGGGAATTCGGCCCACTGGCGCGTGCCAAGGCCGACAGCCCGACGACCGCAGGGGCACTCACCTTCACGCAGAACCTCGACTACGACATCGCCGTCGTCGCCGACGAGGCAGGCGACTTTGGCGACTACCTTGCCTACCGAACTTGGGATCCGCGGCTCGTCGTCGGCACGCAGGGGCTGACCGCGACCACATGGCACCCGACATTCGAGGTGTGGGGCGCGGCGCAGGCGCAGACCCGCTTCCGGCGAACCGCCGAT
>Ga0182736_1001653_pt1 | contig 20309 bp, 12 predicted proteins | sample eDN5th30CKraftBY_FD_128882 | JGI IMG/M metagenome (GOLD analysis project Ga0182736, IMG submission 128882) | Enriched backyard soil microbial communities from Emeryville, California, USA - eDNA 5th pass 30_C Kraft BY (version 2) (version 2) | ecosystem: Environmental > Terrestrial > Soil >... | reverse complement strand
GCCCGGGGTAGCGGTGCCCGGCCGAGTGCAGGGCCTGCTTGTTGAGGGGCGCTGTGCAGATGGCGTCGACCTCGCCGGCCATCGCGAGCTCGCACGCGACGCGGACGCAGTGGAACGCGGCATTACCGGCCACCGGCGACAGCTCGCCCCACGGCAGGTCTGCCGGCAGCAGGCCGAGGTCGATGACGTCGATGCGCCCGGGAACGAACCGGGCATCGGCCACCGTGTCGACCGGGACGATCTCGACATCCGCCCGCATGATCCGCGCCGCTTCCCGCAGGCGTCCGGCGTCGCCGATCACGAGTGGGCGCGACCGTTCGACGACATGGGGGTCGCTGAGGGCCGCGACGATGATCTCGGGGCCCACTCCGGCGCCGTCTCCCATCGTCGTCGCGATGATCGGACGGCGTGTCTCCACTTCCGCCTCACGTCCTGTCGTCGTCATTCCGCTCTCCTGTTCTGCTCGGATCGGCTGTCATCTCACGCACAGCTCGGAGCACGCGCACGAGGTCGTCGTCGGCGCCGAAGCTGCCTGGGCGGGTGAGCACCTGCACTCCGTCGTCGGTGATGCCCCATGCCACCCCCGACGGGTCGCCGCCCGTCACATGCAGGATGCGCGTGCCCCAAGAGTCGAGAAGCGCCCGCGCCGTCTGCCCACCGGTGGCGAGGAAGGCGGTGTCTGCTCGACCGGAATCGGTGGCGACGCTCACCGCGGTCGCCAGCGACTGCACGAGCCGCGCCCGGTCGCCGGCCCCCACGTGACCGCCCGTCGTTGTGACGGCGACCGCGTACGAACCGGCGAGAGCGTCCTGCACGGCACGGCTGACGGCATCCGCCGAGGCGAGGAGCTCGCGCGGCTCCGCTCGCACGACGGCGACTCCGGCTCGCTCGAGCGCGTCGACCTGCCGGGAGGCGGAGGGCTCTGCGGACCCGACGACGAAGAGCAGGCGCCGGGGGCGCTCTGTGGCGCGCGCGGGTGTGCGGGGGCCGCGGCCCCCGGGCGCCGCAGATTCGACGTCGGCCAGCGCGGCCACCGCCTCGACGAGGGCCGCCGAGCCGATCAGCAGGACCTCCCCCTCAAGAGAGAGGCCGAAGCGCGCCGCGGATGCCACGTCATCCGCCGTCTCGCCGTCGAACACCGCCAGGTCGAGCGCGGCGACATCGGCCGCCGCGGGACCCGTACGGACCTCGGGGAGAGTGAAGACACGGCACGCACGACTGGAAATCGTTTTCGAAACCGCGCGTGGCGCGTCGTGTGACTCGAGTCGCCACGCGGGCGTCTCCGCGAGGGGGCGGCCGTCGACCCACACCTCGCCGTCCCGCACGATCCGCCCCGCCGAGGGGAGCGCCGGAGCGAGCAGGCGCAGCGCTCCCTGCCTTGACAGCGCCCGGATTTCCGCAGTGATGTTTCCACGCAGCAGCGAGTCGATCTTCTTCACGACCACGGTGCGGCGACCCTGCCGGAGACGGTGCTCCACGCTCCGCCTCACACCGGCGCACGCGTCGGCTGCATCCTCGGGGGCGAGAGCTCGAGAATTGGTATCGATTACAACGGGCCCCAAAAAAAGAGAGGAGGCCTCGGGGACCGTCCCGTCGAGGAGCACCGGGACCGGACCGTGCGCGAAGCGTGCGAGCGCCGCAGCGGACTCGGCGGCTCCCGACAGATCGTCGGCGACGACGACCACGTCCGAAATGCTCAACCCCACGGTGACCCTTCCGCGCCGCTCCGCTATGAGCACGCTCGACCATCATGGCAAACAGCCCCGGCCACGGCAACAGCGCACCGGCGGGCAGGCGGATCACACCCGGTAGCGCGACGTGAGCGCGTCACTCGAGCGCAGAGCGGACGCCACGGCATCGGTGACGCCCGCGCGAGCGGCGATGCGCTCCACCTCTGCCCCGTATGCGACGCCGATTCGCTCGCGCTCGTCGTCCGTGATGCGCTGCAGCACGGCCGCCGCCTGGTCACGGGCGGACTCACTCGCCGCCCGTCTCTCCGCACGCACGCGCCCTGCGGCATCGCCGCCCGGCCTGTGCAGGAGATGCCCCTCCGCCACCCCGCGTCCCGCTTCGCGCCGTGCTCCGACCGCGATCACGAAGGCGATCACCGCCAGCAGAACGGAGCAGACGAGCGCCAGCACAGGCAGCCCGGTGACCCGCTCCACCACGAGGCGCACGGCCATCGCGACGGCTGTTCCGACGGCCAGCACGGCCGAGGCGACGGTGAATCCCGCCCGCATCACGGCGCGTGAGTCGTAGCGCTGGGCGCGCAGCTCCGGGCGCTCCCGCACCGCCACCGCGACACCCACGCCGAGCAGGACGACCGCCGCCACCGACGCGATCACCGCCGTCACCGCCACGACGCCCGGATCCTCCAGCAGCGTCCCCCCGACGATCCTGCCCGCGGCGGCGGCCGCCCCGAACGCGGCCGTTGCGGCGAAGACAGCCGCCAGATCGGGCCAGGGCGTGACGAGCTTCGGCGTCGCGGTGGCGTCGAGAGCCGCGGCCGCCTCGACGCGCGCGTCGAAGACGGCATCCACCGCTCGCAGAGCCTCGACGAGCGCTCGATCAGCGACCGCCTCGTCGTGGGCTTCGCGCGCGAGGCGCCGCACGGCCTCCGCGTCGGCTGCGTGCGTCATCCGTCGGCTCCTCGGTTCGTCGGGATCAGTCGTGCTGCAGGTGGAACTCCTCGTCACCGAGGAAGAAGCGCTCCCCCGCGTCGAGCTCGGTGCCGGGCTCGATCTCCATCTCCTCACCCATGAGCGTGCGCAGGAGGACGCCGTTCGTCGACCCCAGGTCGGTCACGAGCCACTTCTCGCCGCGCAGCTCGAGCCGCGCGTGCGTCTTCGAGACCGTGCGCGCCTCGTCGTGCACCGACACGAGCTGAGCATGCGGGAAGGCCGGGTCTGGCGCAGGGCGGCGGCCGAGAATGACGACCTCCGCGGTGAGCGGGACAGGCGAGGCCGCCGCCGGGACCAGCTGCCACGCGATCCGGCGACGACGCACCATGACGGTCTCGTCGGCGTCTCCCGGGGCGCCGGATGCCGCGGCCTCCGCGCGCTGCTGCGCGGCGACGGATGAGCGTGCCGACAGCGGTGCGCCGGCCGCGGGCGATCCGACGACAGCGGACACCTCGCCGGACAGCTCCGGGAACGCGGAAGGCTCAGGGAACGCGTCGTCGTCACGCGCCGCACCCGCGTGCGGGGCGGCTGCGGAAGTGTCGATCGGAGCCGTCGCCGGGAAGCGGGTGACAGGCGACGACGGCGCCGCGTCGTCTTCGCCGCGACCGGGCACGAACGAGATCAGCCCGGACTCGGCCGCCGAGCCGCTCGCCGTCGCGGGCCGTGCCGGCGACGGGGTCGCCGCGCTCGGCGGGAACGGCGAGGGCGACACGGCCGAGACGTCGTCGATCTCCGACGGCCACGACGCGACGTCAGGCTCCACCGCGGACGGCGGCGTGGCCGGCGACTGGGCCGGCGACGGGGCCGGAGGCGTCGGCGGCGCCCAGCTCACCGGCTCCGGTGACCGCGCCGACGAGCCTGCACCGGGGAGCGCCTCAGCGGGGAACGACGGGCCCGGCGCGACAGGCTGAGCCCGGGCGGCGTCGGTCGGGTATGGAGACGGCGACGGCGGAAGGAACGACCCCGGTGCCGAGGGCGAGGACGTCGCCGCCTGACCGGGAACAGCGGGGAACGACGGCGGCGCGGGGTAGGCGCCGGTCGCCGCGGCGTGCGCGGCAGGCATCGTCGGGAGGGGCGGTCGCGGAACGGGCGGCGGAGCCATGGCCGGACGGGCGCCCCGCCACGGCGTGGGCCCGAAGCCGAGGATGCTCGCCCACACGACGAACAGCAGCGCCGCCAGCACCGTCATCGACGCGCCGTAGCCGAACCCGGGGTTGATGCGATGGGCGGAGATGACCAGCAGGACCGCGACGATCACGACGCCGACGCCCGGGATCAGGACGAGCAGCACAAGCCACGGGCTGAATCCGCCCCACGCAAGCACGGTCGCATAGTTGAGGAAAGGCACCCAGGCCTTCCACGGCTCCTCGCCCATCTTGCGGAACATCGCCGACAGCGCGAGCGCGAGCCACACGTAGAGGGCGATCGCGATGATCGTGGCCAGCACGCCCACCAGCGGTGCGAGCGAGTTGTCGATCGTCGAGTCCATGGATCCACCTTAGGTGCCGCCCGGGGAGTGCCGTACAGCGTGATTACGCGGCGTGCGAATCGATCGGCTGAGCCCGCAGCGGCTCAGAGACCCGTGAGCCCCTGCTCGCTGCCGGGATCGAAGGGAGCGTCGAGCGACTTCGTGAGCTCATCGAGCAGCGCCGCGATCTGCGGCTCGACGTGCTGGCTCACGGCCGCCTGGATGCGCAGGCGATGGTGGAGCAGGATGCTGCACACCTCACGGCCGATCATGTTGGCGTAGTCGTCTGCGAGAGCCACCTCCTGGCGGAGCGCGGCCTTCGCCTCCTCCGACAGAGGCGGGAGGGCGGGGATGTCGGCGTTCGCCTCGTCGGCCAGCCCCGAGATGGTGAACAGGAACGGGGCTCCCGGCATGGGCTCGGGGTCGAGCGGCAGGCCCTCGAACTCCGGGTCCAGGCCTTCAGAGGGGCGGTAGCTGCGGGCCCGGTTGCGCGCCGCCTGCTGGTCGAGCTCGGCCTGCAGCATCGGCAGGTTCCGTGCGGTGTAGGCGGCGACCGCCTGATCGACGATCGTCTTGACGCGGGTCGAGAGCCCGTGCTGCACGCCGTGCGGCACGTCGGAGCCGAGGCCGGCCGCCGACAGCACGGGAGAGCCGAAACAGCGGCGGCAGGGAGCCACGCGGCCGCGATGAGTCGCGGGCTGCCAGCGCGGCAGCCATCTCAGCCAGGCGTCGACCGCCTGGCTGACCTGGGTCTCTAGCGACCGCTCCACGGGTCTATTGTCCCCTGTTCCGGCCGGTAGGCGAGGATTTCGCGCTGTCGGGCCCGGCCAGCCGGCCGCCCGACGCCCGGTCAGGGCTCGTCTTCACCCTCCCAGGGCCAGCGCGGACGATGCGCGCGCGTGCGCACGAGCGCGACGGCGACCCATGCCGCCACGAACGCCGCAAGCAGCAGCACGACGGCGAACACACTCGTCGCGAACCCGCCCGCGGCGGCAGACGCGCGCGCGAGGTCGACGCCCGCGAACAGGGCCCCCACCCACACTCCCCCGGCGTAGCCGAGAAGCGCCGCCGGAGCCGCTGCCGCCGCGCCCGCATACGAGGGGCGCGCGGTGCGCACGGTGGCCCACACGACAGCCGCGAACAGGACGACCGCCGCGGCGAAGCCGAGAGCGCCCGGAAGGGCCCCCAGACCTTCGACGCCGATCACCTCGGCATCCGCGAGCAGGCTCGTCATCCCGAGTCCGGCGATGAGCAGCGCGGCGAACCCGATCGTCGAGTATGCGAGCGCGGCGGTCGGACGCACCCTGGGGCGCGGTCCGGGCGCGGAGGAGGTCATGTCACATCCGGTGGAGCTGCGGCCCGGCTTCGAGCGTGCGCTCGTACTCGCGCTGGGCCTCGTCGTTGAGCTCGGTGACCCGCGCGCCGCGCGCGGCGACCCACGCGCCGAACCAGATCGTGATCTCGCGGCCCAGGATGAACGCGACGATCGCGAGAGGCGCGAGCAGCTCACCCTCGACGAGCTCCGCCCCCTGGCTGGCGGTCAGGGTCCAGAACGGCGCCTGGAACAGCTGTCCCAGCAGGTGACCGCCGTATGACGCGGCACCCACGAGCAGACCGAAGATGACCCACTGACCCCAGCGGCCACGGTTGATGATCGCGCCCAGCAGCCAGAAGGCGAGGTAGAAGACGACGACCGGGACCCAGAACCACCACGAGGTCACGGCGCCCGTCAGCGCGGTCACGAGGCTGTCGACGGTGACGTCGCCGGCTGCGGCGCCGAACCCCAGTGCGGCGGCGAGGTAGAGGACGCCGAACACGACGGCGGCGAGCAGGCCGATCAGACCCGCGGCGCCGCGATTGCCACGCGGGCGGGGCGGCTCGGGCGCCTGGACGAAGATGGGCTGCGGCGTCGGCTGGGCGACGGTATCAGCGGCGGGGGCGACGACGGTGGTCTCGGTGGAGCGGTCGACCGGCTCGCTCGGCGTCACCGTCGGGGCGACGACCGTCTCGGCCTCCCCCGAGGCGGCGGGCTCGGATGCCACCGGCTCAGCGGCCGGTGCAGCGTCGGCCGTGGAGTCGGTGTCGCCGTCGCGGTACTCAGGATCGACGCCGGCGGCCTCGATGTACGAGAGGTCGTGATGCGCGGGCGCGGCCTCTTCCGGAGTCACGGCATCGCGCGAGGCGGCCTCGGCCTCGGCAAGCCCCTCGTTCGCGCGGCCGACGACGTCGTCCACACTCGCGGGCTCGTCGGCGGGCGTCGTCTGGTCGGCGGGTTCGCCGTAACGGGGATCGCTCATGGCGGTGATACTCCTCACGCGGAGGCGCGCGCCACCGCACAGCGAGCGTAACGCGCCGCTTCGCCGTCCGGGAGAAGGCGTGCCGACGTGTCTGCACCCGAGCCCCATGTTCTTGCGGGACGGCGGACGCGGAGACGAGGCCTTCCTGGCGACTCTGCCGTGTCTGCGGCGATCCGTCAGGTCGCCTGCTTAGGGTTGTCGGCGTGCAGCACCCCCGACCGCTCCTCCGACGCTCCGCCCGCCCCGCTCCCGCCGTGATCGTGGCGGCCGTCGCCGCGGCGATCATGCTGACCGGCTGCACGGGTCCCGCGGCCGAGGAGCCGACGGCATCCGAAGCGCCCCTGCCGTCGTCGACGCCCACACCGACTCCCTCTCCGACCGGTCCCCCGCTGCTGGACTTCCCGTTCGGGCCGTCGTCGTCGACCACTCCGCTGCCCAACGACTGCCGCGAGATCCTGACCGAGAGCGTGCTGGCAGAACTCGACGGGGTTCCGCTCAACGCCCCCGGGATGGGCGGCGGCATCCTGCCCGACAGCACCCGGGTCTGCGCATGGGGCGAGCCCGGCGCGGCCGCCACGTGGCTCGTCACCCGCATCGGCTTCTCGCCATACCGCGCGGCGTCCGACGCGCTGTTCGAGCTCGGCCGTAACGGCTACACCTGTTACGAGCCGGGAGGCGGCATCCGCTGCGAGGACACGTGGGAACACGAGACGCTGCCCGTCACGCAGGGCCGCACGCTCTACTACCGCGACGGCATCATCATCGACACGCAGTACTCGAATCTCGCGCCCACCGGGTACACGACCGCGATCATCGACGCCCTGTGGCCCGCGGGCGGACGCGATCGCACGTCCCAGACGCCCACGCCGTGACGACGGGCCGTCAGCCGGCGGGCTCCTCCGCCCACACGCGCTCAGCCGTCTCGTCGACGTAGCGCGCCGGACGCCACCGGTCGAGCACGCTCGACAGCCACACGCCGCCTCCGGCCTCGATCGTCTCGAGCCGGCCGTCGGCGTCGAGCGTGCACCGCGTGCGCTGCGCGACCGACGTGCAGGAGTAGCCGAGCGACGGAAGCGCCGTCTTCGCGATCGCGCCGGCATCGGACGCGACGGATGCCAGCGTCGTGGAGATGTCGCCCTCGGCACTCGTCCACGTGCATGTGAGGCGCACGGCCGGGGCGAGCGCATCGGCGAAGCCCTGCGCCGAGATCTCCGGCGCATCCTCCGAGGGCGTCAGCACGGAGTCGTCGGCCCACACGAGCGACGACCACAGCGAGTCGGAGTAGAGGTCGCGGCACTCCGACGGAGCAGCGTCGGCGACCTCCTCGCCGTCTCCCGCGACCGGTTCCGACGTCGGCGGGCTCGTGCGGTCCTCGAGAAAGGCCAGACCGGCCGGGACGAGCGGAGCGGCGAGCCACACCAGCGCGCCCACGATCCCGGCGCAGACAAGACCGACACCCCACGCGAAGAGGGTGTTCCTGCCGCCGACCCGAGCCATGCCTCCACGGTACGCGGCACCGCTCACTCCACCCTCGGTTGGCGTCGCGAGCCGCCCCGATTCGCGGCCACGCGAAAGGCCCCCGGCAGTGCCGGGGGCCTTCGCAGTGGATCAGCTCACGCTCAGTTGTACGAGCCGGGCGTGAAGTCGTCCGTGGAGAAGCTGTCGAAGTCGACGTAGCTCAGGTCGGCATCGCTGTACGCGCCGTCCGAGGCGAAGATGCGGTTGGGGTACCGCTCGCTCTTGGCCTCCTCCGTCGCCTCGACCACGACGTTGCGGTACTTCGCAAGGCCGGTGCCGGCGGGGATGAGCTTTCCGATGATGACGTTCTCCTTGAGGCCGACGAGCGGGTCGCTCTTGCCCTCCATGGCGGCCTGCGTGAGCACGCGGGTCGTCTCCTGGAACGAGGCGGCCGACAGCCACGACTCGGTCGCGAGCGACGCCTTCGTGATCCCCATCAGCTCCGGACGACCCGACGCGGGGCGCTTGCCCTGGGCGACGGCCTCGCGGTTGATCTGCTGGTAGCGCTTGAAGTCGACCAGCTCACCGGGCAGCAGCGTCGTGTCGCCGTGGTCGACCACGGTGACCTTGCGCAGCATCTGGCGGACGATGACCTCGATGTGCTTGTCGTGGATCGGCACACCCTGCGAGCGGTACACGCCCTGCACGCCGCCGACGAGGTACTTCTGCACCTCGCGGGCACCCTGCACGCGCATGACCTCCTTGGGGTCGAGCGTTCCGACCAGGATCGGCTGACCGACCGTGACGCGCTGCCCGTCCTCGACCAGAAGCGTCGCGCGCTTCAGGACCGGGTAGACGTGCGGCTCGTCGCCGTTGTCGGGCGTGAGGATGACCTTCTTCGACTTCTCGGTCTCGTCGATGCGGACGATGCCATCCGCCTCGGCGATCGGCGACGCGCCCTTGGGGGTCCGCGCCTCGAAGAGCTCCTGGACACGCGGCAGACCCTGGGTGATGTCGTCGGCGGACGCCGAGCCACCCGTGTGGAACGTACGCATCGTCAGCTGCGTGCCGGGCTCACCGATCGACTGGGCGGCGATGATGCCGACCGCCTCGCCGATGTCGACGAGCTTGCCGCTGGCCAGCGAGCGCCCGTAGCACTTCGCGCAGACGCCGACGGCCGAGTCACAGGTGAGCACGGAGCGCACCTTGATGGTCTCGATGCCGCCCTCGACGAGCCTGTCGATGAGCACGTCGCCCACGTCGTCGCCGGCCTCGGCCAGCACCGTGCCGGACGCGTCCACCACGTCGGCGGCCAGCGTGCGGGCGAACACCGAGTTCTCGACGTTCGCGTCGCGCACGAGCGTGCCGTCGGCCGACGGTGCGGCGATCGTGAACTCGAGGCCCTTCGAGGTGCCGCAGTCGTCCTCGCGGATGATGACGTCCTGCGAGACGTCGACCAGACGACGCGTCAGGTAGCCCGAGTCGGCCGTACGGAGGGCCGTGTCGGCCAGACCCTTGCGGGCACCGTGCGTCGCGATGAAGTACTCCGCCACCGACAGACCCTCGCGGTACGACGAGATGATCGGGCGGGGGATGATCTCACCCTTCGGGTTGTTCACCAGGCCTCGCATACCCGCGATGTTGCGGATCTGCAGCCAGTTACCACGAGCACCCGAGCTCACCATGCGGTTGATGGTGTTGTCCGCCGGGAAGTTGTCGCGCATCGCCTTCTGGACGGCGTCGGTCGCCTCGGTCCAGATCTTGATGAGCTCCTGACGACGCTCGGCGTCGGTCGTGAGGCCCTTCTCGAACTGTCCCTGGACCTTTGCCGCCTGCTTCTCGTACTCGGCGACGATCTCGCCCTTGTTCGGCGGGGTCAGGATGTCGGACAGCGCCACCGTGACACCCGAGCGGGTGGCCCAGTAGAAGCCGGCGTCCTTGATCCGGTCGAGCGAGGCGGCGACCTCGGTCTTCGGGTACTCCTCGGCGAGCTTGTTGACGATCTGCGACAGCTTGCCCTTGTCGGCCTGGCCGCGCACGAACGGGTAGCCCTTGGGCAGCGTGTCGTTGAAGATCGCCTGGCCCAGCGAGGCGTCGACGAGACCGTGACGCTCGTAGCCCTCGGGCGCTTCGCCCTCGAGGAACGTCAGGCCCGGGATGCGGATGCGGACCTTGGCCTGCAGGTCGAGGGTGCCCTCGTCCTTCGCCAGGATCGCCTCGCCGACCGAGCCGAACACGCGGCCCTCGCCTGCAGCGCCTTCCTTGACCGTCGTCAGGTGGTGCAGACCGATGATCATGTCCTGCGAGGGCAGGGTCACCGGGCGGCCGTCGGACGGCTTGAGGATGTTGTTCGACGCCAGCATGAGGATGCGGGCCTCAGCCTGCGCCTCGACCGACAGCGGCAGGTGCACGGCCATCTGGTCACCGTCGAAGTCCGCGTTGAAGGCGGCGCAGACGAGCGGGTGAAGCTGGATGGCCTTGCCCTCGACGAGCTGCGGCTCGAAGGCCTGGATGCCGAGGCGGTGCAGCGTGGGCGCACGGTTGAGCAGCACGGGGCGCTCGCGGATGATCTCCTCGAGCACGTCCCACACCTCGGGACGCGTGCGCTCGACGGCGCGCTTGGCGGCCTTGATGTTCTGCGAGTGACCGAGGTCGATCAGGCGCTTGATGACGAACGGCTTGAACAGCTCGAGCGCCATCTGCTTGGGCAGACCGCACTGGTGGAGCTTGAGCTGGGGACCGACGATGATGACCGAACGGCCCGAGTAGTCCACGCGCTTGCCGAGCAGGTTCTGACGGAAGCGGCCCTGCTTGCCCTTGAGCATGTCGGACAGCGACTTGAGCGCGCGGTTGCCGGTGCCGGTGACGGGACGACCGCGGCGGCCGTTGTCGAACAGCGCGTCGACGGCCTCCTGCAGCATCCGCTTCTCGTTGTTGACGATGATCTCGGGGGCGCCGAGGTCGATCAGACGACGGAGACGGTTGTTGCGGTTGATCACGCGACGGTACAGGTCGTTCAGGTCGCTCGTGGCGAAGCGACCGCCGTCGAGCTGGACCATCGGACGCAGCTCCGGCGGGATCACCGGGACGACGTCGAGGACCATGGCGGCGGGGCTCATGCCCGTCGAGAGGAACGACTGCACGACCTTGAGGCGCTTGATCGCACGGATCTTGCGCTGGCCCTTGCCCTCCGAGATCTGCAGGTGCAGGCTCTCGGCCTCGGCGGCCAGGTCGAACGTCTGCAGGCGACGCTGGATCGCCTCGGCGCCCATGTAGGCCTCGAAGTACTGGCCGAAGCGGTCCTGCAGCTCCTGGAAGACGTCGTCCTCCTGCTTGAGCTGGCCGACCTCGAGCGTGCGGAACTCCTCCCACATGCGCTCGAGCTTCGCGATCTGCTCGTCGGCGTTCTTGCGGATGCCGGCCATGTCCTTCTCGGCGGCGTCCTTGGCCTTCTTCTTCTGGTCGGCCTTGGCGCCCTCCTCCTCGAGCGCGGCGAGCTCCTCCTCCAGCTTCGCCAGGCGCGCTGCGACGCGGGCGTCGCGGCGGTCGGCGAGGTTCTTGATCTCGAGGCGCAGGTTGGCCTCGTGGGTCGGGAGGTCGCGGTGGCGCGCGTCCTCGTCGACCGAGATCACCATGTACGCGGCGAAGTAGATGACCTTCTCGAGGTCCTTCGGCGCCATGTCGAGGAGGTATCCGAGACGCGAGGGAACGCCCTTGAAGTACCAGATGTGGGTCACGGGAGCGGCGAGCTCGATGTGGCCCATGCGCTCACGGCGCACGGAGGACTTGGTGACCTCCACGCCGCAGCGCTCGCAGACGATTCCCTTGAAGCGGACGCGCTTGTACTTTCCACAGGCGCACTCCCAGTCGCGGGAGGGTCCGAAGATCTGCTCGCCGAAGAGGCCGTCCTTCTCCGGCTTCAGCGTGCGGTAGTTGATGGTCTCGGGCTTCTTGACCTCACCGTAGGACCAACGACGGATGTCGTCAGCGGTGGCCAGGCCGATGCGAAGCTCATCGAAAGTGGTTGCGTCGAGCACTAGTTCTCCTGTGTCGAATTTCGTAAGTGTGCCTGGCCGGGATCAGATCTCGTCGATGGACGAGGACTCGAACCGGGTGGAGATGTTGATGCCGAGCTCCTCCGCCGCGCGGAAGGCCTCGTCGTCGGTGTCGCGGAGGTTGACCGCCGTGCCGTCGGCCGAGAGGACCTCGACGTTCAGGCAGAGCGACTGCATCTCCTTCATGAGCACCTTGAACGACTCGGGGATGCCGGGCTCCTGGATGTTCTCGCCCTTGACGATCGCCTCATAGACCTTGACGCGGCCCACGATGTCGTCGGACTTGATCGTGAGGAGCTCCTGCAGCGCGTACGCGGCGCCGTAGGCCTCGAGGGCCCACACCTCCATCTCACCGAAGCGCTGACCGCCGAACTGCGCCTTACCACCGAGCGGCTGCTGGGTGATCATCGAGTACGGACCCGTCGAGCGCGCGTGGATCTTGTCGTCCACGAGGTGGTGCAGCTTCAGGATGTACATGTAGCCGACCGAGATCGGGGCGGGGAACGGCTCGCCCGAGCGGCCGTCGAACAGCTGCGTCTTGCCGGAGCTGTCGATCAGACGCTCTCCGTCGCGCGTGGGGAGCGTCGAGTCGAGCAGACCCGCGATCTCCGCCTCGTGCGCGCCGTCGAACACCGGGGTCGCGACCTTGGTGCCGGGAGCGGCCTCACGGGCCTGCTCGGGCAGGTGCAGCGCCCACTCCGGGGTGCCCTCGACCTTCCAGCCCTGCTTGGCGATCCACCCGAGGTGGGTCTCCAGCACCTGGCCGAAGTTCATGCGGCCGGGGATGCCGAGCGGGTTGAGCACGACGTCGACGGGCGTGCCGTCGGCGAGGAACGGCATGTCCTCGACGGGGAGGATCTTCGCGATGACGCCCTTGTTGCCGTGGCGGCCCGCGAGCTTGTCGCCCTCGGTGATCTTGCGCTTCTGGGCGATGTAGACCACGACGCGACGGTTGACGCCCGAGCCGAGCTCGTCGTCGCCGTCCTCGGCGTTGAACTCCTTGACGGCGATGATCGTGCCCTGCTCACCGTGAGGCACCTTGAGCGAGGTGTCGCGGACTTCGCGGCTCTTCTCGTTGAAGATCGCGCGAAGCAGGCGCTCCTCGGCGCTGAGCTCGGTCTCGCCCTTCGGCGTGACCTTGCCGACGAGGATGTCGCCGGGGCGCACCTCGGCGCCGATGCGGACGATGCCGCGCTCGTCGAGGTCCTTCAGAAGGTCGGGGCTGACGTTGGGGAGGTCACGCGTGATCTCCTCCTTGCCGAGCTTGGTGTCGCGAGCGTCGACCTCGTACTCCTCGATGTGGATCGAGGAGAGGGTGTCGTTCTTGACGAGGTCCTGGCTGAGGATGATGGCGTCCTCGAAGTTGTGGCCTTCCCACGTCATGAACGCCACGAGGAGGTTCTTGCCGAGCGCGAGCTCGCCGTTCTCCGTCGCAGGGCCGTCGGCGATGACCTCGCCGGCCTCGATGCGGTCACCGGCGGACACGACGACCCGCTGGTTGTACGAGGTGCCCTGGTTGGAGCGGTCGAACTTGCGCAGGAAGTAGTCCTGCGTGCCGCCCTCGTCGAGCTGCACGGTGACGACGTCGGCCGAGACCTCGGCGACGACGCCCGACTTGTCGGCGACGATGACGTCACCGGCGTCGATCGCGGCGAAGCCCTCCATGCCGGTTCCGACGAGCGGCGACTCGCTGCGCAGCAGCGGCACAGCCTGACGCTGCATGTTCGCGCCCATGAGCGCGCGGTTGGCGTCGTCGTGCTCGAGGAACGGGATGAGCGAGGTCGCCACCGACACCATCTGGCGCGGCGAGACGTCCATGTAGCCGATCTCGTCGGCGGGGAACAGGTCGACCTCGCCACCCTGGCCGCGGCGGGCCAGGACGCGCTCGTTGACGAACGAGCCGTCTTCCTTCAGCTCGGCGCCGGCCTGAGCGACGATGTAGTCGCTCTCCTGCGAAGCGGTGAGGTAGTCGATCTGGTCGGTCACCTTGCCGCCGACGACGCGGCGGTACGGCGTCTCGATGAAGCCGAACGCGTTGATGCGCGCGAACGAGGCGAGCGAGCCGATCAGACCGATGTTCGGGCCTTCCGGCGTCTCGATGGGGCACATGCGGCCGTAGTGCGACGGGTGGACGTCGCGGACCTCGACGCCTGCGCGCTCACGCGACAGACCGCCGGGACCCAGCGCCGACAGGCGACGCTTGTGCGTCAGGCCCGCGAGCGGGTTGTTCTGGTCCATGAACTGCGACAGCTGCGAGGTTCCGAAGAACTCCTTGATCGCGGCGACGACGGGGCGCACGTTGATCAGGGTCTGCGGCGTGATCGCCTCGATGTCCTGCGTCGTCATGCGCTCGCGGACGACGCGCTCCATGCGCGACAGACCCGTGCGGACCTGGTTCTGGATGAGCTCGCCGACGGCGCGGATGCGGCGGTTGCCGAAGTTGTCGATGTCATCGACGTCGAGGCGGATCTCGGCGGGCTTGCCGTCGCGGATGCCGGGGACCGTCGCGTCGCCGCGGTGAAGCGCCACGAGGTACTTGATCGTCGCGACGATGTCGGCGACGGTCAGCACCGAGTCAGTGATCGACGAGTCGAGACCGAGCTTCTGGTTGATCTTGTAGCGACCCACCTTGGCGAGGTCGTAGCGCTTCGGATTGAAGTAGAAGTTGTCGAGGAGCGCGCGGGCCGCCTCGGCGGCGACCTGCTCGCCCGGACGCAGCTTGCGGTAGATGTCGCGCAGCGCGTCTTCCTTCGTGAGGATCGTGTCCTTGCTGAGCGTGTCTTCGATGGACTCGAAGCCGGCGAACTCGTTCAGGATGTCCTCGCTCGACAGGCCGAGCGCCTTGAGGAACACGGTGACCGACTGCTTGCGCTTGCGGTCGATGCGGACGCCGACCTGGTCGCGCTTGTCGATCTCGAACTCGAGCCAGGCGCCACGGCTGGGGATGACGCGCGCCGAGACGATGTCCTTGTCGCTCGTCTTGTCGGGCGTCTTGTCGAAGTAGACACCGGGCGAACGGACGAGCTGCGACACGACGACGCGCTCGGTGCCGTTGATGATGAACGTGCCCCTGTCGGTCTGGAGCGGGAAGTCTCCCATGAAGACCGTCTGGGTCTTGATCTCACCGGTGAGGTGGTTCATGAACTCGGCCTCGACGTAGAGCGGGGCGGCGTAGGTCTTGCCGCGCTCCTTGCACTCCTCGATGGAGTACTTCTCGGGCTCGAGGTAGGGGTTCGTGAACGAGAGCTGCATGGTCTCGCCGAGGTCCTCGATCGGCGAGATCTCCTCGAAGATCTCCTCGAGGCCGCTCATCGTGGGCACGTCGGTGCGCCCGGCGGCCTGAGCCTCGGCGACGCGCGCCTTCCAGGCGTCGTTGCCGACGAGCCAGTCGAACGACTCCGTCTGCAGCGCGAGAAGGTCGGGGACCGTCAGCGTGTCGGAGATCTTGGCGAACGAGAGGCGGGATGCTCCGCGGCCGTTCTTAGGGGTGGTGGAATTGGTTGCGTTGCGCGCAGCAGCCAAGGGGATTACCTCCGTGAGCCCGGGCAGGGCGGGTTTTCCTTGTCGTCAGGTGAAGCGCACCCCGATCCGATCCTGCAACTCGCGCCGTCGCGAGGCGACGGGGGTGCAGACAACAAGCCGACCACCATATGAGGGCATGGGAGAAGGGAGCGCAACTACCCACTATAAGCCCCGCGACGCGCCGTGTCCAGTCGGATTCTTGACGAGTTCCGGATGCTGCGGTATAAAAGCGCGTTCCCCCACGCAAACCGGGCGAACAGTGGCGCGACACGCCCGCGAAGTCCATGATGTGCACATGACTGGGGTCGTCGAGCCCGTCATCCGCACTCCCGATCAGCGGATCCGGGTCTTCGTCAGTTCCACCCTGCGCGAGCTCGCCGAGGAGCGCCGCGCGGCTCGTGCCGCCATCGAGCGGCTGCAGCTCGCACCGGTCATGTTCGAGCTCGGGGCCCGGCCGCATCCGCCGCGCGCCCTCTACCGCTCGTATCTCGCGCAGAGCGACGTGTTCGTCGGCATCTACGGCTCCTCGTACGGGTGGGTCGCGCCCGGCGAGGAGGTCTCCGGCCTCGAGGACGAGTACCGGCTCGCTCCGCCCGATATGCCCAAGCTCATCTACATCAAGACGGTCGACGAGCGCGACGAGCGTCTGCGACAGCTGATCGCCCGCATCCAGAGCGACGACACGGTCGCCTACCTCCCCTTCGACGATGCCGAGTCGCTCGGCGCGCGCATCGCCGGCGATCTGGCGACGCTGCTGGCCGAGCGGTTCGACCAGTCGCGGATCATGGAGCAGGCGCCGCCGACGGGCGGGTCGCTCGTCGCGCGGATCCCCGTGCCGTACACGCGCACGATCGGCCGGGCCGACGACATCGCCGCCGTCGTCGAGCTCCTGCGGCGCGGCGAGGACCGCGTCGTGAGCCTGATCGGACCCGGAGGCATCGGCAAGAGCCGCCTCGCGATCGAGGTGGCGCTCGCCGCCGAGGAGCACTTCCCCGACGGCACATACTTCGTGCCGCTGGAGAACGTGCTGGAGCCCGGGCTGCTGCTCCCGACCATCGCCTACACGCTCGGCATCCGCGACAACGGCGAGGCGGCGCTCGAGGAGCGGCTTTCCCGCGCCCTCGAGAACCGCCGTGTGCTGCTCGTGCTCGACAACTTCGAGCAGGTCGTCGACGCCGCCCCCGTGCTGGTGCGGCTGTTCACCGTCGCGCCGCTCGCGCACTTCCTCGTGACGAGCCGCATCGTGCTGCGCATCCGCGGCGAGCGCGTGTACGAGGTGGGGGCGCTGTCGACGCCCGAGACCGGCGCTCCCCCGACGCGGGAGCGGGCGGAGCAGTCCGCCGCGTGCGACTTGTTCGTCGACCGGGCGAGCGCAGCGAAGCCCGGCTTCCGTCTCACCGACGAGAACGCGTACGCCGTGATGGACATCTGCCGCCGCCTCGAAGGACTGCCGCTTGCGATCGAGCTCGCAGCGGCCAAGGCGCGGATGCTGTCGCCGCAGGCGATCGCGGAGCGGCTCGGGCAGAGCCTGCCGCTGCTGACGGCCGCCGTGCGCGACCTGCCCGAACGCCACCGCACGATGCGGGCGACGCTGGAGTGGAGCGCGAGCCTGCTCCCGCCCGAGCAGCGCGACATGCTCGACGACCTGGGCGTGTTCGCGGAGCGGTTCACCCTCGACGCGGTCGAGGCGCTCGGGAAGGAGCGCTCATGGGGCCGCCAGGCGCTCGACGGCCTCGTGGCCCTCGTCGACGCGTCGCTCGTGAAGCAGACGGATGTCGACGGCCGCACCGTGCTCTCGCTCCTGGCGATCGTGCGCGAGTACGCGATCGGCCGCCTCAAGGAGCGCGGCGAGGCCGACCTCATGCGCGCCGCCCACGCCGACTACTACCGTGCTCTCGCGCAGCGGCTGGCTCCTGAGCTGCGCGGTCCCGGTCAGGCGGCCGTGCTCCCCGAGCTCGGGCTCCAGCTCGCCAACCTCCGCGCTGCGGTGCGCCACCTCGTGTACACCGACCGCCTCGACGACGCGGCCGACTTCACGTGGGGCCTCCTCATCTACTGGTGGATCATGGGCCTGTTCGGCGGCGTGCGGGTGTGGATGCTGGAGCTGCTGGGCAAGGACAAGCCCATCACTCAGCACACGCGCGCGATCGCCTGGTTCTTCGCGCTCTGGGGAGAACTGTGGCAGCGGCCCGCGCAGGAGGTCGTCGCGGGGCTGGGCGAGGTGGTGCGGCTGTTCGCCGAGAGCGGCGACGAGGATGCCGCGGCGATGGCGTTCGCCGCCCGCGCGACGGCGCGCGTGCAGCTCCCCGACCCCGACATCGACCTGGCGGACAAGGAGCTGAACGAGGCGGTCGAGCGACTGCACGCCGTGGGAAACGCGTGGGGCGAGGCGATCACACGAGTGTCGCTCGGCCGTGTCGCCTGGCTGCGCGGATCGATCGACGACGCGCTCGCGCACCTGGAGCGCGCCTCTGCGATCGCGAAGGCGCACGGCGACCGCTTCACGCTGTCTGTCGCAGGCAATCAGCGCGGACGCCTGCTCATCGTGCGTCAGGCGGTCGACGAGGCAGAGGGGGTTTTCGTGCAGACGCTGCTGCAGTCGGTGCGGCTGCACCACGAGGAGGGCATCGCCTACGGCCTCGAGGGGCTCTGCGCCGTGGCGGCCGCCCGAGACGAGGCCGAGCGGGCGGGCGAGCTGTCGGCCGCGGCCGCCAACATCCGCCACCGCGTAGGCGTCTTCGACGTGGAGGCGTTCACGGTCCATGCGCTCTCCCTCGACGCCGTCCGGGAACGGCATCCCGACCGTGTCGCGGCGGGAGAGCAGCGCGGCCGTCAGCTGACGGTGACCGAGGCGGTGCTGCGCGCCCTTCCCGAGGCCGAGGCGCGCACGGCCGAGGAGCTCCTGGCGCACTGGTGACCGCGCGCCACCGGCGCGGCGGCTCAGCGGGCGTGCCGGAAGCGCAGCCGGGTGCCGGGACGCGCCTGCGCGAGGGCGTCGCGGTCAGCGTCGGCAACGACAGCGATGACCGGGTAGCCGCCCGTCACGGGGCCGTCGACTCCCAGAATCACGGGTCGCCCCGACGGCGGAACCTGCAGAGCGCCCGGCGCCATCCCCTCGCTCGGCAGCTCTCCGTCTCGCACGCGCACGAGCTCCGGCCCGTCGAGGCGGATGCCGACCCGATCGGCCTCGTTCGACACCGTCCACGTCGACTCGAACAGCGTCGAGAGCGCACCGGGTGCGAACCAGTCGGCGCGCGGGCCGGGAGCCAGCGCGATCTCGACGAGCGCATCGGACGGCGCTCCCCACGGGTGCAGGTCTTCGGGAGGGATGCCGCCGGCCGTCTCGCCGGCCAGCGTGAGCTCGTCGCCGGCCCGCAGACGTGCCGGCCCCAGGCCCGCGAGCACGTCGGTCGACCGCGAGCCCGCCACACGCACCGCGTCGACTCCGCCGCGCACCGCGAGATAGGCGCGGACGCCGTGTGCGAACCAGTCGATCGCCAGCTCCGCGCCGGCGGGCCATGAGTGCGCCGTATACGGATCGACGTCCCGGCCGTCGAGCCTCATGGGACCCCACGCGCCCGTCACGGCGAACCACGTGTCGGCGAGCGCCACCGCCCGGAAGCCTCCCATCGTGACCTCCACCCCGGCGGCGCCCTCGCGATTGCCCACGAGTCGGTGGGCGGTGCGCAGGGCGGAGCGGTCGGCGGCGCCTGAGACCGCGACGCCCTCGCCCGCATGGCCGGGACGCCCCTGATCCTGGATGGTCGCAAGAAGCCCCGGCTCGATGATGCGCAGCGCCGGGGCGGGCGGGGCCGCTTCGCGTCCGCGGCCCTCCGGCACGGGCGCGGGCCGCGCGGCTGTGGGGGCGACGGCGCCGACGGTCGCCTCCGCACGGGCGGGCGCGAACCGCACGCGCATGCCGGGTGCGAGCAGGGCCGGGTCGGCGGCATCCGGATCGAACAGGGTGGCCGACGTCGTGCCCAGCAGTCGCCATCCCCCCGGCGTCTCGCGAGGGTAGACACCCGTGAACTCGCCGGCCACCCCGACCGCCCCGGCCGGAACGCGAGTGCGGGGCTGGGCGAGCCGGGGCACCGCGTAAGGCCAGTCAGTGCTCACGAGATACCCGAACCCCGGCGCGAAGCCCGTGAAGGCGACGGTCCACTCCGCCGTCGCATGCCGGGCGACGAGCTCTTCGGGTGACAGTCCCAGCTCGGCGGCGAGGCCCGCGAGATCGTCGCCGTCGTAGACGGTCGGCAGCTCCACGACGGCCGCCTCGGTCACGGCATCCGTCGCCGCGTCCGCCTGAGCGGCGCCCCCGATCCACGAACGGGCGGTCACGAGCGGCAGCACAGCCGGATCGACGCGGACGAGCACCGTGCGGGCGGCGGGAACGAGGTCGATGACCCCTGCCGGGCGCGACGCCTGCAGCCGCCGGTGCAGCTCCATGACCTCGGCGAGCGCGTCGACTTCGGCCAGCAGCGCCCGGTCGCCGAACGGCAGCACGCGGGGCGTCAGCATCGGGTCACCACGGCGCACGCACCGCCACCCCGGCCGCGTCGAGTGCGGCGCGCACGGCACGGGCCATCGCGACCGCGCCCGGGGAGTCGCCGTGCACGCACAGCGACGCGGCACGAGCCTCGACGAGCGTGCCGTCGATCGCCTCCACGATCCCGTCGACGGCGAGGCGCACGGCGCGATCGGCCACGGCCGCCGCGTCGTCGAGGAGCGCGCCGGGCTGCGTGCGCGGCACGAGCCCGCCGGTCGGGAGGTACCCGCGGTCGAGGAACGCCTCGCGCAGGAACGGGAGTCCGGCGCGCGCCGACGAGTG
>Ga0182736_1001651_pt1 | contig 20334 bp, 20 predicted proteins | sample eDN5th30CKraftBY_FD_128882 | JGI IMG/M metagenome (GOLD analysis project Ga0182736, IMG submission 128882) | Enriched backyard soil microbial communities from Emeryville, California, USA - eDNA 5th pass 30_C Kraft BY (version 2) (version 2) | ecosystem: Environmental > Terrestrial > Soil >... | reverse complement strand
GTGACCTCACCCGCGGATTTCCGAACCGATCCGCCATGACGGCGGGCATCTTCGACGATGCCGGTGATGATGTCGCGCAACGCCTCGAGCCCCACGCCGCCGGCCTCGCCCGGGTACACCCTGACCGCACTCTGGGCCCGGATCGCCCACTCGAATGCGGCGAGATCGGGATACTCGCGCATCAGGCGGCCGGACTCGTCGAGCACGGCCTCGATGCGGTCCACCGCCGATCCCGGGCGCTGGGCGGCACGCCGCAGTCGCGGCAGCGCGATCTCGGCACGCGCGGCGATCGCCGCCGCCACCAGCTCGGCCTTGTTGGGAAAGTAGTTGTAGAGGTTGGCACTGGTGACGCCCGCCGTGCGCGCGATCTGGCGGATCGTGGTGCGCGAGTAGCCCGATTCGGACACGCAGCGCATGGTGGCCGCGATGATTCGCTGACGGGTCTGTTCGCCGACTGCGCCGACCGGGCGGCCCAGCTGCGATGTCGTCATCTGCACATCCTCCCAGCGACAGCGCGTCGGCGCGCGGCAACCCGGCGGGAGTGTTTGACCGGCCGGAGCGCCGACGGCCATACTCCAGTGATCATGCCCCCGCGTTCGTCGCCCCGGGGTCGGCCGGCCGGGACGACCGCCGACGAGACCCGCCGGCGGATCATCACCGCAGCGATCCGGTGTGTCGCCGAGGTCGGATGGCAAGGTGCAACGATCCGCGAGATCGCCACCGCCGCCGAGATGACCAGCGGCAGCCTGTACCACCATTTCCCCAACAAGGCCGACCTGCTTGCCGAAGCGGTCGCCGCCGCCCGCGAGATCGCGCTACCCCGGCTGCGCGCCGCCGCCCAGCGCAGCGACAACGTGGTGGATCAGCTTGTCGGCGTGCTCGATGAAGCCGATCGATTGGCGCGCGATCATCCCGACCTGGCCGCGTTCGACCGGGCGACCGGTGAAGTGCCGCCGTTGCGTGACGCCATCGGCGAGATCGTCGCCGAGGCGCGACACAGCGCAACGCTGGCGCCCGGCATCGACACCGAAGCCGCCGCGGATGCGGTCTACGCACTGACCCGCGGGTTGACCGAACAGGCAGCGCACCTATCAGCGCCCGCTTACCGCGCCACCCTGCGCGGCGCCGCAGAGCTCATCCGCGGCACGTTGTTCTAAGCGCTTGTCGCGGAGTCGATTCCCACATCTATCCATTCGGCCAGCTGCTGCCGGGAGCTCACGTGCTCGGCATCGACATGGACCCAGCCGCGCATGATCCGCTCTCCCATCTGCATGGGCCGGGCGGCGGTGGTCCTCACGATCTCCTCGGCGCGCGCGGCGCCGACGCGCACCAGCAACCCGCCTTGGGCACTGGCGGCGACCGCGATCTTCCCGGCGACGAGGAACGCCAGCCCACCGAACATCGCCTTTTCCAGCACCGGTGGGCCATCGGCGAATATCTCCCGCACCCGGGAGGCCAGCTGCATGTCGTAGGCCACTATGGCCCCGAAGGGGCGTGCCGGTCGCGGATCGCCGCCGCGAAGTGCTCGGAGACATCGAGGGGTATGAAGTGCCCGATAGTCGACGACAGCACTGCACCGGCCGAGGTCGACGGTGGCGAATCGGCCCTACGCACGTTCTTCGATCCGACTACAGCGATGCCAGGTACCTTACTCGGTGCGCGATAACCCGTTGCGACACATCGGCACCGGGAGCCAACAGGTCGAACGCGTGCGGGCAGCCGGGGTATACGTGCAGCTCGGCGGGCACGCCGGCGGCGATCAGCCGGTGGGCGTAGCCGACGTCTTCGGACGCGAAGATGTCCAGCCCGCCGACATCGAGGTAGGCCGGCGGCAGGCCGGCCAGATCGTCGGCGCGAGCCGGTGCGGCGTAGCCGTCCGCCGCGCGCCCATCCAGCAGCGCTCCCCAGCCGGTCGCGTTGTCGTCGTAGCTCCAGGTGAGCAGCGGGGCCGGCCCCGTCCCGGCCCGGGTCCGGTCGTCGAGCATCGGATAGATCAGCAACTGAGCACAGATCGCCGGCCCGGCGCGGTCCCGGGCCAGCAGGCACACCCCGGCCGCCAGTCCCCCGCCTGCGCTGTCGCCCATCACGGCCACCCGGGACGCGTCGACGCCCAGCTCGCCGGCGTGACCGGCAAGCCAGCGCAGCGCCGCGTAGCAGTCCTCCAGCGGAGCCGGATGCGGGAACTCCGGGGCGACTCGATAGTCGACGACCAGCATCGGCACTCCCGAGGCGGCGACGTAGCCGCGCACCGCCGCATCGTAGAGCTCGCCGACACGTTCGAGATCCAGGATCATCCCACCGCCATGCAGATACAGCGCGGCACTGCCGGGCTGATCGGTTCCGGCCCGCCGGTACCAGCGCATCCGGATGGTGCTGCCGTCACGGTCAAGGGAGAACTCCTGGGTCTGCACGCCGGTGATCAGCGGCCGCGATGCCAGCGCCCGGCGGAACGTGTGGCCCGCGTTGGCGCGGCGGGCGGCGACGTCACCGACCGCCGGCGGCGGGGTATCCCCGGCACCGTCCCGCAGCGCCAGCAGCGCGGCCAACACCTGGGCGTCGGGCGGTCCGGCCATCAGCTCCCCCGAACCGCGGTCGCGATCACCTTGGTCTCCAGATACTCCTCGAATCCGGCCAGCCCCATCTCCCGGCCTATGCCGGACTGTTTGTAGCCGCCGAACGGCACGTCGGCGCAGTACCACGTGCCACCGTTGACGTTGACGGTCCCGGCCCGCAACCGGGAGGCCACCAGGGCGGCGCGGTCCTCGGTGCCGAAGACGGTGGCCGACAGCCCATACGGCGAGTCATTGGCGATCCGCAGCGCGTCGGCGTCACCATCGTGCGCCAACACCACCAGCACCGGGCCGAAGATCTCCTCGCGGGCGACCCGGGCCTCGTTGGTCAGCCCGGCGATCACCGTCGGCTCGAGGTAGAAGCCCCGCTCCAGGCCGGCCGGCCGCCCGCCACCGCAGGCAAACGTTCCGCCCTCGGCGATCGCCAGGTCCAGATAGGACTGCACCCGGTCTCGTTGCTTCGCCGAGATCAGCGGTCCACACAGGGTTTTCGGGTCACTGGGGTCACCCACCGGGACCCGCGACATGGCAGCGGACACCGCATCGAGCGCCTCGCCGTAGCGTTCGCGCGGCACCAGCAGCCGGGTGGTCAGCGCACAGCCCTGCCCGGCGTGCATCGCCACCGTCGATGCGGCGGCGGTGCACGCGGCGGTCAGGTCGGCATCGTCGAGGACCACGAACGCCGACTTGCCGCCGAGCTCCAGAAAGACCTTCTTGATGGTCTGGGCCGCCGCGGTCATCACCGAGCGGCCGGTCGCCGTCGAGCCGGTGAAGGAAACCACGTCGACGCGCGGGTCCTCGGCGAGCCGGGCACCGATACGGTGGTCGGATGCGGTGACGATATTGACGACGCCGGGCGGAAAGTCGGTCTTCTCGGCGATGATCCGGCCGACTTCGGCTGCGCACCAGGGGGTGTCGGGTGCCGGCTTGAGGACGACGGTGTTACCCGCGGCCAGCGCCGGCCCGAGCTTGGCGAAGGTGACCTGGTGGGGGAAGTTCCACGGCGTGATCGCTCCGACCACGCCGAACGGTTCCCGCACCATGGTGCGCGCGGTGCTGATCCCCATCGGGGCGGCCACCCCGAGATCCACCTGCCACGGATAGCGCTCCGCGGTGGCGGCCGGGAACTCCAGATCGTCGACCGGGGTCTGCAGCTGACCTCGGAAGGTCAGCGAGCGGGGTGCCCCGGCCTCGGCAATGGTGATCTCACGCAGGGTCTCGATCTCGTCGTTGAGCGCGTCGCGTAGCTGGCGCAGGCAGTGCACCCGTAATGCGGTGTCACGGCACCAATCCGAGGAGTCGAACGCGGACCTGGCGGCGGCGATGGCGCGGTCGAGGTCGGCGGCGTCGGCGTCGGCGGCCACTCCGAGGGGTTCTTCGGTGGCGGGGTTGATGGTGCGAAATACGCCCGCTCCACCGGCGGCCAGCGCGCCGTCGATCAACAGCTGCGTCGACGGTCCGGTCACCGTCCTAGGCTAACGGCGGGCACGCAGCGTAATCAATCGATTGATTATTTCGTACGCTACGGTGACGCCCAGGAGGTGACCGGTCAGCCCCATGCCACTACTGAGCGCCCTGCGCCTGAACATGACCAACGTCCCCGGCGCCGAGCACGCCGAGCGGTACCGGGCGGCGCTGCAGATGGCCTCTTACGCCGACGCCAACGGGGTGACCGCGATCGGTTGCGAAGAACACCATCTCGCGGCCACCGGCTGGCTGCCCGCGCCGCTGTTGTTGGCCGCCGCCGTCGCCGGATGCACCACCGATATCCGCATCAGCATCAATGCCCTGCTGGTGCCGCTCTATGATCCGGTGCGCCTCGCCGAGGACATCGCGGTACTCGATCACGTGTCCGCCGGACGGGTCAGCTTCGTGGCCGGAATCGGTTACCGCCCCGAGGAATACCACGCCGTGGGCAAGGACTTCCGGCGGCGTGGCCGCTTGATGGACGAATGCCTCGGGGTGCTCCTCCGGGCCTGGGGTGACGAGCCGTTCGAGTACCACGGCAGGTTGGTCCAGGTCACCCCGAAGCCGTACACCAAGCCGCATCCGGTGTTCTTCATCGGCGGGATGAGCACCGCGGCCGCCCGCCGGGCAGCCCGGTTCGGGTTGCCCTTCTCGCCGCCGATGCCCATGCCCGAGCTCGAAGCGGTGTATCGGGCCGAACTGGAACACCACGGCAGACAGGGTTTCGTGTTCAGCCCCGAGAACGGCAACACCGTGACGCATCTGACCACCGACCCGGAGGCGGCGTGGGTCCGCTGTGGTGACCATTTCCTGCACGAGACAGTCGAATACAGTTCCTGGGCGGTTCCCCACGTGCCTCGCCCCAACGAGAGCCCGGCCGCAACGGTCGATGAGCTGCGCGCGTCCGCCAAGGTTGAGGTACTGACCCCCGACGAGCTGATCACCCAGTGCCGCGCCGGTCGGACCGGGGTGACCCTGCATCCGCTGATCGGTGGGCTGCCGCTCGACGAGGGTTGGGAGAGCCTGCGGCTACTGGTCGAACAGGTGCTGCCCGCGCTGAGGCCCTAGCTGGGCCGGCCCGGCCCACGGTTTCTCCGATAGCATGGGCGCGATGGACCGTCCATCCGAACCCAGAGTCGACGCCCGTGCGCTCAATGGAGTTTCGGAAACCGCCCTGATGACGCTGAGCGGACGGGCACATCAGGCCGCACACTCCGACGCCGTCATCGAGGACCCGGAGGCAATTCGGCTCGTCGAGTCCATCTCGTTCGACTTTGAGAAGTTCGGACGCCGCGGCCAGGAGATGGCGTTGCGGTCGCTGGCCGTTGATCGATGTGCGACGGCGTATCTCCATGCGCACCCTGACGCGACGGTCGTCGCGCTTGCCGAAGGCTTCCAAACCAGCTTCTGGCGCTTGAACAGGGCGATACCGGATTCGCGTTTCCGTTGGGTGTCAGTGGATTTGGAACCCGTGATGCGGCTTCGCGAACAGTTGCTGCCGACATCATCACGCATCACCAACCTCGCGCAGTCGGCGTTGGACTACAGCTGGATGGCGCAGGTCGACACCAGCGCCGGCGTCTTCATCACGGCCGAAGGTCTGCTGATGTATCTGCAGCCGAGCCAGGCGATGGACCTCATCGCGGCGTGCGCCGATCGTTTTCCCGGCGCTCAGATGTTCTTCGACCTCCCACCGACCCTGGTCAAACGACTGGCTCCGCGCGGAATGCGGTCATCTCGGCACTATCGCGTGCCCCCGATGCCGTTCAGCATGTCGGCGCGTCAGCTCGCCGGGCTGACACGGACGGTGCCGGGTATCACCGCGGTACGCGATGTGCCGATACCGAAGGGGCGTGGCCTGTTCTTCGGGACAGTGTTTCCGGCGTTATGGCAGTGGCGGCCCATGAAGAACTTCCGGGGCGCCTACACGCTGCTGGAATTCGGCTGATAACGCCAGGCGGGATCAGGTGCCCGCGGGTACGGCGGTGATCTCCAGGCCGATGTGCACCTTGTCGATGCCACCGCGAACCAGCGAATGCGGGACGAACCACCAGGCATGCCACCAGTACCGCTTCACGATGGCGTCATAGACCCGCCGGGTCTCGGATTTGGGCAGCACCCGGGCCAGCGCCTCAACGGGGTCGCCTTTGGGTTTGCCCAGGACTCCACATTTCTGGATGGTGACCCGCGGAGTGTTGTTGATCCGCTTGGTTTTCCACGACCCGTCATCGGTGATGACCAACAACCGGTCCCCGGCCGGCGCCCCCCATACCGGCGTCGGTTTGGGTTTGCCGTCCTTGGTGAATGTCGTCAGCAGCAGGTATTTCTGCCGGTACACGTCGGAGAATTCCGGTTTCACCATCACCCGATTCTCGCATCTTGCAGCGGATCGTTGGGGCGTACGCCGCGGTAGATACCGCGCCGGACGATCCAGGGATACAGCACCCGCTCGACCGACCACGCCGGGAATCGGTTCGCACGCCCCGACGGCGCGAACACCTCCAGCCCCTCGGGCTGCACACCCAGCACCGAGCCCCAGCGCCTTCGAGGTGGCCGGTAGGTGCGCAGCGGCCTGCCGGTGAAGATGGCACGCACATTGTGGGCCAGCACGCCGTCGGCCCGATTGCGGGCCGAGCTGCGCAACGGGTCGGTCGCCGCGACGTCGCCGATGGCGAACACCCTCGGATGCCCGGGCGACCGCAGGTCGGGTCGCACCCGAACAAAGCCGTCGTCGTCGAGCAGCTCGGCCGGCAGCCACTCGGTATTGGGTCGCACCTTTCCGATCGCCCACAGCACGGCATCGGCCGGCGCCGGGTCCTGCCCGGTGCTCCAGTGGACCGGGCCATCGGTGATGTGGTCGCAGCCGAACCCGTCGGGCACCAGCGCACGATGTTCGGCGTGTAACACCACGCCGGCGGCGGTCAACCTGCGCTCGACGGTGTTCCAGACCCGGGGATGGTGATCGCGCAGGGGGCGTCGCCCGGGGAAATACAGCTCCACCCGTTTGCCCGGCCAGGTGCGCGCGATGTTGGCGGCACTGCTGATCGCCGCGGCGCCGCCGCCCACGACGACGACCGATTGCGCACTCGCCAGCCGGTGGTGCGCGGCGGTCAGCTCCGCGGCGATGTCATCGGCCGACTGCGTCGTAGGCCGGCGCCAGAAGCCGTTGCTGACTCCGGTCGCGACGATCAGGGCGTCAAAGGGCTCGTCGCGGGTGGAGCCGTCGGCACACGCCACGGTCACTGCTCTGGTGTCGAGGTCAACGCCGGATACCGCGCCGTGCACGGTGCGCACCGTATCCAGGCGGGGCAACCGGTCGAACGGCAGCCAGTAGTCCCGCGCCCACTGGTGCGGGCGAGCCAGCCGCAGACCGAGCTCCTGGCCACTGACCAAGGCGGGTTTCACCGAGATGCCGACCACGTCGGCGTGCCTGGCCAGCCGGATCGCGGTGAGAACGCCGCTGTCGCCCAGCCCCGCTATGACGACCCGCGGTCGCGTCACCGGCACGACTCAGCCCCGGGCGGCCTTCTTCCGTTCGATGTCGGCCAACGCGGCGGCCAGCTCGGCTCGCTCGGCGGCGGTGGTCTCCCAGGCCAGCTTGCGGTTCTTGACCACCTTGGCCGGTGCGCCCACCGCGATCGAGTAGTCCGGGATGACACCCTTGACCACCGCGTGGGCGCCCAGCACACAGCCGCGGCCGATGCTGGTCTCACGCAGAATGGTGACCTTCGCCGCGATCCAGGTGTCCGGCCCGATCCGCACCGGGCTCTTCACGATGCCCTGGTCCTTGATGGGCACGTTGATGTCGTCCATCTTGTGGTCGAAGTCGCAGACGTAGCACCAGTCGGCCATCAGCACCGAGTCACCGAGTTCGATGTCGAGGTAGGTGTTGATGACGTTGTCCCGGCCGAGCACCACTTTGTCGCCGAAGCGCAATGATCCCTCGTGCGCCCGGATGGTGTTCTTGTCGCCGATGTGCACCCAGCGGCCGATCTCCATATATGACATCTCCGGGGTGGCCTGGATCTCCACGCCTTTACCCAGGAACACCATGCCGCGCGTGATGATGTGCGGGTTGGCCAGCTTGAACTTCAGCAGCCGCCAATACCGCACCAGATACCACGGGGTGTAGGCCTTGTTGGCCAGCACCCAGCGCAGCGAGGCCAGCGTGAGGAATTTCGCCTGACGCGGGTCGCGCAGACGCGAACCACGCCAGCGTTTGTGGATTGGTGCACCCCACATGGTCGTCATGGCCGGAAAGCCTACGCGAGCGGATTCGACGCACGCGCTACCCTCACCTGGACTCGTTCACTGGCCTGCCGATGATTGGGGATTGCCACTGTGGTGCGGCGACGTGGTGTCCTGGCGGTCATCGCGGTGACGGCGATGGCCTCGGCGATGGGCGGCTGCGCCAACACCGATTCGTGGGTGGACGCCGCCCCCGCACCGGGCTGGCCCGCCCAGTACGCCGACGCCGCCAACAGCAGCAATACCGCCACGGCCGGCGCCACCGACCTGCAATTGGACTGGACCCGCTCGGTCAAGGGCGAATTGGGAGCCGGCCCGGCGATCGGCGTGCACGGCTGGCTGGTGCTCAACGGGCAGACCGAGGCCGGTTGTTCGCTGATGCAGTGGGAGAACGCCGACCACGGCAGGCAGCGCTGGTGCACCCGGTTGCATCAGGGCGGCGGGTTCTTCGGCCCGCTCATCGACGGCTTCGACAACGTCTATGTCGGCCAGCCCGGTGCGATGCTGTCGTTTCCGCCCACGCAGTGGATCCGCTGGCGCGCACCGGTGATCGGGATGCCCTCGACACCGCGGATCCTCGGCGACGGCCTGCTGCTGGTGGTGACCCACCTGGGCCAGACCCTGGTTTTCGATGCGCACCGCGGCACCGTCGTCGGCACCCCGCTGGACCTGGTCGACGGCATCGACCCCACCGACTTCCGCCGCGGCTTGGCCGACTGCGCCGCGGCCCGGCCGGACTGCCCGGTCGCCGCCGCACCCGCCTTCTCACCGGCGAGCAACACCGTGGTAGTGAGCCTGTGGCAGCCGGGCGCCAAGGAGTCCGGGCTCGTCGGCCTCAAGTACCACCCGGGCGGCACTCCCCTGCTCACCCAGGAGTGGACCAGCGACGCCGTCGCCGGCGGGGTGCTGGCCAGTCCGGTGCTGTCCGCCGACGGCTCGACGGTCTACGTCAACGGGCGCGACCAACGGTTGTGGGCGATCAACGCGGCCGACGGGAAGGCGAAATGGTCGGTTCCGCTGAAGTTTTTGGCCCAGACGCCGCCGGCGGTGACGCCTGGCGGCCTGATCGTCTCCGGCGGCGGGCCGGAGACCGGCCTGGTCGCGTTCGCCGACCGCGGTGACTACGCCGAGCAGGTGTGGCGCCGCGACGACACCACTCCGCTGTCGTCGTCGAGCCTGGCCGGAAAGGTCGGGTACACCGTCGTCGCCGGCACCAGCGTCGGCCCGGCCGGCTTGTCGCTGCTGGTCTTCGACCCGACCGACGGTCATACCGTCAACAGCTATCCGTTGCCCGAATCGCGCGGGTTTCCGCTGGGGGTGTCGGTCGGCCATGACCGGCGGGTGGTGGTCGCCACCAGCGCCGGGCAGGTCTTCAGCTTCGCCCCCGCCTAGCGCTGGTCTTCCCCGCCCCGCAACGCCTCAGAGCCGTTACGGCGACCCGCCGCGCTCGCGGTCGCCTCAGACGGCCAGTGGCGGCAGCGCGGTGCGCGGCACCCGCACCGAGGTGGCACCGGCGCTCATCGGCAGCAGCTCGCCGGGAGCGAAGTAGAAGATCACTTCCTCGTTGGTGATGGCGAAATTCTGGTAGTGCGACGGGTCCATCCCCGAACCCGGCGAGATCAGGATCGCCGGCACACCGGTCTGACGCTCGAGGTCGCGCTGCACCACCGGAAAGATCAGTTCCAGCGGCTTGCTGTTGGGCGCGAACAGCGTCTCGAAGGTGATCGGCTTGCGGGCCGCCAGATCGTAGTTGAAGGACTGGTACCAGGTGGACGGCTGGGGGCCTCCGAGATCCTGGAAGATCTTGAGCACGACGCTCTGAGTTCCCTTGGGCGGCTGACCCGAGCGGTGCTGCTCGGAGGTGGCGTCCATTTCGTAGGGCAGGTCGCGTGAGCCGGGCGACTTGGCGACGGTCAGGAACCCGTCACGGTTCTGCACCAGGTAGTCGGTCAGTGTCTGCTGATCGGGGTAGTCCACCGGGAACTTCATGTCCAGGGTGTAGCTGGAGTTCGAGGAGTGGACGTGACACAGTCCGCCGGCCTCGATCGTCCCGCCCAGTTCGGCACACGGCGCGGCCGCCGTCGCCGAGGGCAGGCCGGGAACACCCAGCCACCCGCCTACTGCCCCGCCCGCCAACAGGGCGGCCACCACTATGCGCATTGTCGGTTCGTCTCGCTTTGTCTCGACTTGCCGCAGCAAGCAGGAATGGCCCCGAAGCGCATAGCCTACCGGGCCGCTCAGCGGGACGGACGGCAGACGAACGCAATCGGCCGAGCCGCTGCCCCCGTCCCGATGCGGGTGATGACCACCGACAGCGCCTGCTGCCCGCGCAGTCGCAGCCGCCGGCGTAAGCCGTCGGGGTCGGCCTGCACCTCGCGCACGCCGCGAACCAGGATTTCCAGGGTGCCGCAGTCCAGCGCCGCCAGCGCCTGACGCAACCGCTTCTCGCTGTAGGCCAGCGTCTCGAGCACCTCGAATCCGCGTACCCCGTCCGGCAGTTCATCCCCGGACAGGTAGGCGATGTCGGGATCGAGCTGCCAGAGCCCGTGCCGGGCAGCGTACTGGCGGACCAGCCCGGCCCGCACCACCGCGCCGTCCGGGTCGATGATCCACCGCCCGGCCGGTGCCACGTCGCAGTCGGCGGGTTCCGCGTCGGTGACCTGCTCGTCACGATCGAGGATCACAGCGCGGCGGCGCACGCCCGGCTCGGCCAGGCCGGGCGACCACAGGCAGGCCTCGCGTACCGAAGCCCGCCACGAGGTCACTTCGATCTCGCCCTGAAAACCGAGCCGTCGAACGCTGTCGAAATCGATTCCAGGAGCGGTCTTTACCACGATGTCGCGCCCCTGGTAGACCTCCAACAGCCGGTCGAGGGCGGGTTGGTAGTCGGCCGGGTCGAAGCGGCGCCGGCCGCCCCCGCGGCGTCCCGGGTCGGCCAGCACCACCGTGTCGCTGCTGACCGGGGTCAACGCGTCGGCTTGAACAAGACCGAGCACCGCCTCGCCCAGGTTGTGGTGTGCCATCGCCAGCCGCACCCGGTCCAGGTCGCTGCCCAGCACCCGATCGGTCTCCTCGGACAGCGCCGCCAATTCGGTTCCGACCGAGCAGGTCACGTCGTGCACGACGGCGTCCGGCACTGTCGACGCGATCCGCCGGGCCCGGTGGCGTGCCACCGGCGCGGCGCTGGCCTGCTGCAGCGCTTCGTCGGTGAACAGCCACTGCGAGGTGCCCGGCAGCTCGGCGAGTTTGGCCGGCGCGCGTCGGCGCAGCAGGACGGTCTCGGCCAGTGCCGGTGTCCGCTCACCGAAACGGCGCCGCATGGCGGCGATGTCGGCCAGGCGCGTGGTGTCACTCAGCGCGAAGTCGGCGGCCTCGGCCAGGGCCGCGGTGCCCGCCGGCGACGTCAGGTATCCGACATCCGCCGGGCAGAAGGGGTAACCGCTGGTCAGGAGGGCTTGACCCCGGTGACCATCAGGTTGTAGAACCAGCCCTTCGGGACCACGCGCCGCCACACGTTGGCGTCCACCCAGCTCAGCGCCGTCCAGCTGCGGAATGCGAATCGCGCCCAGCCCCACCCGAGCTTGCCCGGCGGCACGGTCGACTCGAAGGTCCGAACCGGCCAGCCCAACATGGCGGCGGTGAACTCCTCGCTGGCGGTGCGCACGTCGACCGCACCGGCGTTGGTCGCCATCCGCTCCAGGTCGCGCGGCTCGAAGGTGTGCAGGTCCACGATCCACTCAAGGGCAGCGGCGCGGGAGTTCTCGTCGAGCTCTTCCTGGGGCCGGCGCCAGGAGCCCATTCCGGGCAGCTTCATCGCGGCGACCGTGGTCTTCCAGGTCAGGTCGGCCAGCCGGCGCGCGTAGAAGTTGCCGATCGTGGTGGGCTCGCCGGCGAAGATGAACCGGCCACCGGGCTTGAGCACCCGGACCACCTCACGCAGCGACAGCTCCACGTCGGGGATGTGGTGCAGCACGGCGTGGCCGACCACCAGGTCGAAGGTGTTGTCCTCGTACGGAATGCCCTCGGCATCGGCGACCCGACCGTCGACGTCCAGGCCGAGGGCCTTGCCGTTGCGGGTGGCGACCTTGACCATGCCCGGAGACAGGTCGGTAACCGATCCGCGCCGCGCCACCCCGGACTGCATCAGGTTGAGCAGGAAGAATCCGGTGCCACAACCCAGCTCCAGAGCCCGCTCATAGGGCATGCGGTCGCGATCCGCGGCGGGCACGATCGCATCGAAGCGGCCGCGGGCGTAGTCGATACAGCGTTCGTCGTAGGAGATCGACCACTTCTCGTCGTACTGCTCGGCCTCCCAGTCGTGATAGAGCACCTGAGCGAGCTTGCTGTCGTGCCGGGCGGCCTCTACCTGCTCGGCGGTCGCGTGCGGGTTCGGCGTCGGGTCCGTGCTCGTCATGGTGAGACAGCCTAAGCGGTGGCTGCACGCGCGGCGAAGCCGGGCGCAGCCAGGTCACCACCGGTATGCAGGGGTGGCCCCGATCGGGCTCAGATCGCTCCCATCAAACCGTCGGCGAGTGAGTCGGCGGCAGCGGCGGCGCCGCCCCCGAACGCGCCGGTGATGGTGTCGATCACCGCCTGGGGGAAGGCTTCGAACGCGGAGACAACCTGGTTGAAGCCGGTTTCCAGCGCGGCGGTGATGTCGGCCTGGTCGCCGCCCTGGATGGCCTCCCAGATGTGCCACAGCGCGATCTGCGGCGCGGTGATCAGGTCGCGGTAGTCGACGAACAATCCGGTGATCAGATCCGGGGTCGGCGACACCGCTATCCCGTCCCAGCTGACCAGCGTCCAGCCGTCGGTGGGGTTGCCCTCGAGTATGGCCTGGCCGGCGTTGGGGGGCGGACCGCCGTTTTCGAGCACCGTCTGCAGGATCGGCCAGATATCGGGGTTCTTGACGTTCATCAGGATCCAGATGGCGATGTCGCCGCCGCTGGAGGACGCCACGGCGGTCGTGGGGCCGTCACCGGCAATGGTGTTGTCGTACATGGTCTGTACGGCTTGGTTGACCTGATCCTCGAAGACCACCCCGTTGTAGTTGGTGCCGGGCTCGGCGACGAAGAGGTTGCCGAGGATCCACATGGCCATCGGGAAGAAGAAGGAGGCTTCGCTGATCAGGTCGCGAGGCTGTCCTTCGAAGATGCCGGCGGGAATCTCGTTGAGATCCGACAGCACCTGCACGTCCGGCATCCCGGGCAGTGCGGCCAGCGCGGCCATGGTTTCCTGGGTCCGGATGAGCTCCGAGGCGTAGATCCCGGCGATACCGTCGGGGAACGCCTGCTGAATATCCTGGGCGACCTGCGCGGACTGCTGTTCTCCCAGGTCGGTGAGGGGGGCACCGGGCGGCAGCGTGCCGAGAATGTTGTTGACGTCGTCGGTCGATTGCCCGTGCCGCACGAGATCGAGCGTGATGTCCTCGGCGGTGAGCTGAATGTCGAAGGCCTGCGCGCCGGCCGGCGGTGGCGCCGTTACCGGCGTGCCTGCGACAAATCCGGCGCTGACCAGCGCTATTCCGGTGGCAGCGGCCCACGGACGGGTGACAAGTCCATTCATGTCCATTCCTCCCCTAGCGGACATATTGTGACTGAATTCACACTACATACGTGTGGCCGAGCCGGGCAACACCAATCCTTCAGCGAATCTCTGTTCGGTGCTCAGGCGCCGTCGCGACGGGTGCAAACGTAACAGCCGGGCGCAGCGGTGTCACCGCCGCGCCCGGCTGCACACCGGTTGCCGGTCAGCCCGCCCAAGCCGCCAGCACGTCGCTGGCCGCGTCGCCGGCACTGCTGCTGGCTGCATCGCCCATCGCCCCGGTGATGGTGTCGATCACCGCCTGCGGGAACGCGGCGAACGCGGCGAGCACGTCATTGAAGCCGGTCTGCAGCGCGGCGGTGATGTCGGCGGGGTCCCCGCCGCCGATCGCCTCCCAGATGTGCCAGCCGGCCATCTGGGGCGCGACCATCAGGTCGCGGACGTCGACGAACAACCCGGTCAGCAGACCCGGGTTCTCCGCCACCTCCGTTCCGTTCCAGCTGACCAGGGTCCAGCCGTCAGTGGGGTTGCCCTCGATCACGACCTGGCCGGTGTTGGGCAACAACCCCTGCATCAACGACTTGAAGTAGAGCTCGAAGTCGGGGTTCTTCACGTTCATCATCACCCAGGTGGAGATCGCCGCCGCGTGCGAGAACGCCACGCTGTTGAGGTTTCCGTCGGCGTCGACAGTGCCGCCGTTGGCATAGATCTGCTCGATGGCGTCGGAGAACCGGTCCTGGAACGCCATGCCGTTCGGGTCGATGGTGGAACCCAGCTGCGGCACCCAGTATTGGCCGAACATCCACGCCAATGGGCCGACCAGGTACAGCAGGGCGGTCGCCTGGCTGGACTGCGAGGTTCCCTCGAGGAAGCCGGCATTGAGTTCGTTGAGTCCGGCTAACACCGTCGGCGACGTGTCGGTCGCTCCCGCGGCCGCCAGCCAGTCCGCCGCGGTCTGCTGTGTCCGGATGAACTCCGACGCGTAGACGCCGTCGTAGAAGCTCGGGTCGGCGAGATGCAGCGGGTTGGTGGGGTCGGCGAGGTAGGCCGCCTGGGTACCGCCCTCGTCGGTGAGCGGCGCGCCCGGCGGCAGGGTCCCGATGACGCCCTCGACGTTGTCGACCGACTGGCCGTGCCGCACCAGGTCGAGCACCATGTCGGTGGCGGCCAGCTGGATGTTGGGCATGGCTACCAGCGCGGGCAGCGGGCCGCTCACCGGCGCCGAGGGTGTGGCGACGACGCCGGCAGCGACCAGGGCGACTCCGGCGGTGATCCACGGGCGGGTCTGGTTCATGACCTTCTCCTTCAACGAACGACAGATTCCGTTACGCTACGCCGCGTAGCGCAAATAGTTCGCTGAGGGTAATCTGATGTTTTCCCTATTGTCAATGGGTTGCCCGCCAATTCTGCGGGCGACCGCTAACCGCTCAACGCACCGGTGAGGGTGTCGATCACCGCCTGCGGGAAAGCGGTGAGGGCGGCCACGACCTGGTCGAATCCGGTCTGCAACGCGGCGGTGATGTCGGCCTGGTCGCCGCCCTGGAATGCCTCCAGGATGTGCCAGGCGGCGATCTGCGGAGCCGTCGCCAGATCCCGCCAGTCGACGAACAGTCCGGTGAGCAGGTCCGGGGTGGCCGACACCTCGTGGCCGTCCCAGCTGACCAACGTCCAGCCGTCGGTCGGGTTGCCGTCGAGGACCACCTGAGCGGTGTTGCCCAGGGGGCTGAGCGTCTTGAGCGCTTCGGTGAGGACCAGCCCGAAGTCGGGATTCTTGACGTTCATCAGCGTCCAGACCGCGATCGTGCCGGCATGCGCGAACGCCACACTGGTCGTCGGGTTGTCCGGGTCGGCAACGGTGTTGCCGTAGATGGCCTCGATCGCCTCGCCGACGCGGTCGTTGAACACCACCCCGTTGGTGTCGATCGCGGAGCCCAGTTGGGGAACCCAGTACTGGCCCATGATCCACATGAGGGGGGCGAGGATGTAGCCGACCTCGGTGAGGGTGTTGAGCGGCTGGCCCTCCAGCCAACCCGCGTCGAGTTCGTTGAGTCCGGACAAGATGGTGACGTCCGCCTGTAACAGATCGGCCAGCGGCTGGGCGGTGTCCTGGGCGCGGATCATTTCCGAGGCGTAGAGCCCGGCGATCCCGTCGGGGAACGCGTCGTGGATCGCCGGGGCGACGTCCGCAGCCTGCTGATGCCCGAGCTCGGTGAGCTCAGCGCCCGGGGGCATGGTGCCCAGGAAGCCTTCGGCGTTGTCCACCGACTCGCCGTGGCGCACCAGGTCGAGGGTGATGTCCTGGGCGGCAAGCAGAATGTCGACCGCTCGGGCGTCGGGCAGCGGCGCGGCAACCGGCGTGGCCGCGACGGCTCCCGCCGCGACCAGGGCGACGGTTGCGGCGATCCACGGACGGGTGGCACGTCGTTGCATGTGGTCTCTCCCTAGGCCCGCACAGCGCGGCCAACGCCGCGTGACTGAACGTTAGCTGATAGGAGCGTGAAAATGCGCGATTATCGGGTGTTCTCGCCGAGTCCGGCAGCAAACACCTGCGCGTAGCGGCGGCGGTCGGCTGCGGCCCGCTCGGCGGGGGGCAGCGTGGCGACGGTGTCGATCGAGGCTTTGGCTGCCGCCAGCGCCTCCCCCGGAGCGTCGACGAAGCGCCGGGCCCAACTCGTGGCCGCGTCGTAGACCCCGTCGGGGGCCACCATGTCGTCGATCAGGCCCAGCGCCAGCGCTTCCTCGGCGTCGAAGAAGCGCCCGCTGTAAGCCAGCTCCTTGGCGCGGCTCGCGCCGATGGTGCGGGTCAGCCGGGCCAGCCCCGCACCGTCGGCAACGAGGCCGGCCAGAATCTCGGTGGCGCCGAATTTGACGTTGTCACCGCTGATCCGCCAATCCGCCGCCAACGCCAGCGCCAGGCCGCTGCCCAGCGCATAGCCGGTGACCGCGGCCACCGTCGGCTTGCGGATCGCCGCCACGGCCTCCACGGCGTCATTACGGATGCGAGCGAACCCCTCGGCCTCGGCGGGTATCAGGGTGCGAAGTTCGGGAACGTCGTCACCGGCGCAGAAGATCTCGTGGCCGCCGAACAACACCACGGCGGCGACATCGTCGCGCGCCGACACCTCCGTGGCCGCCTCGGTGATCTCCCGGTAGACCTGCCGGGTCAGGGCGTTGGTCGGCGGACGTGACAGCACCAGGGTGGCCACCCCGGCCGATGACGAGTGGACCGCGACGAACTCGCTCATCCGGGCCACCGCGTCCCGCGCGCTTCGTTGTAACGCGTCGAATCGAAGAACTCGATCTCCCAGTTGTCGCCGTGCCGGACCATCGTCGGCTGGGTCACCACGATCTGGCGTTCCAGCCCCAGCACCTCCGGCACGCTGCGGCCGACCAGCGAATCCAGCTGGGTCCAGGTCGGCGGCAGCAGGAAGCTGCGGCCGGTCGCGAAGTCTTCGATCGCTTCTTCGGGGGTGACCCAGCCGGCGTGGTCGGACTCGGTGTTCTCGCCGTCGGCGCGCTGCCCCACCGGTAGCGCGGCTGCGAAGAAATAGGTGTCGTAGCGGCGAGTGCGTTCGGCCTCGGGTGTCACCCAATTCGCCCACGGCCGCAACAGTTCGGCGTGCAGCACCAGGTTCTCGGTGTGCAGGAAGTCGGCGAACGACAATTCGCCGACCGCCAGGGCGCGGCGGGACTCGGCATACACCGACGCATCGGCGACGACGCGCTGCGGGTCGTCGGCGGGCCCGGCGAACAGCACGCCGGATTCCTCGAAGGTCTCCCGTACCGCCGCGCACACCAGCGCCGCGGCCAGGTCGATCTCGACGCCGAAGCGCCGGGCCCACCAGGCCGGATCGGGCCCGTGCCAGGCGACCTCGGCGCTGCGGTCGCGGTCGTCGACCCCGCCGCCGGGAAACACCATCACTCCGGCGGCGAACTCCATGGCGGCGTGACGGCGCATCAGGAACACATCCAGCGGCCCGCGCCCATTGTCCCCGTCGCGCACCAACATCACCGTCGCGGCGGGCCGGGTCGGCAGCGGCGGCTGTGCGGAGTTCATGCGCGCCTCCGATGGGCTGCCCGGCTGCGGGTCCGGCGGGCGAAGTAGCGCCCGTCGATGACGTCCAAGGAGATCGCCTGCCCGAACGCGGCGGACAGGTTCTCGGCGGTCAGCACGTCACTGAGCAGGCCGGCGGCGACGGTGCGGCCCTCGGCCAGCAGCAGGCAGTGACTGAAGCCGAGGGGAATCTCCTCGACGTGGTGGGTCACCAACACGATCGCCGGCGCGTCCGGGTCGGCGGCCAGATCGGCCAGCCGGGCCACCAGTTCCTCACGACCGCCCAAATCGAGGCCGGCCGCCGGTTCGTCGAGCAGCAACAACTCGGGATCGGTCATCAGCGCGCGAGCGATCAGCACCCGCTTGCGCTCCCCTTCCGACAGGGTCCCGTAGGTGCGGTCAGCCAGGTGTTCGGCGCCCAGGCTTTCCAGCAGGTCCACGGCCCGGTCGTGGTCGACGGCCTCATAGCGTTCCCGCCACCGGCCCAGCACCGCGTAGCCGGCCGAGATGACCAAGTCCCGGACGGTCTCGTTGCCCGGAATCCGCTGCGCCAGCGCCGAGGAGCTCAATCCGACTCGGGCCCGCAGTTCGGTGGTGTCGACCCGGCCGAGCTGTTCGCCGAGCACCACGGCCACGCCCGAGGACGGGTGTTCGGTGGCGGCGGCGATCCGCAGCAGCGATGTCTTGCCCGCGCCGTTGGGGCCGATGATCACCCAGCGTTCGTCGAGTTCGACCGACCAGTCCAGCGGGCCCACCAAGGAGCGCCCGTCACGGCACAGCGAAACACCCTCGAAGTGAATCAGCAGATCTTGGTCGGCCGCTGCGAGGGGGCCGGGGCGTCCGGTGTCGGGCACGGCCCTATGGTGCCGTACCCCGACCCGGTGGCAACCGACCGGGTGCCGCTAGCCGGGTTGACCGCAGCGATCAAGGCACCCATCACCTGGGCGGACCCTTCTCAGACGGGTTGTGCGAGCGGTTAGTCCGGCGGGATCTCCACCCGGCGCAGCACCCCGTCGTGCGCGTCGGCCGCCTCGATCTCGGCGCGGGTGACACCCAGCAGGAACAGCACGGTGTCCAGATAGGGATAGCTCAACGACGCATCAGCGACCTCGCGCAATGCCGGTTTGGCGTTGAAGGCCACACCCAGCCCGGCCGCGGCGAGCATGTCGATGTCGTTGGCGCCGTCCCCGACCGCGACGGTCTGCTCCAGCGGCACGCCGGCGCGGTTGGCGAACTCTCGTAGGGCCTCGGCCTTGCCGGGCCGGTCCACCACCGGCCCGATCACCCGGCCGGTGAGCTTGCCGTCGACGATCTCCAACTCGTTGGCAGCGACGAAGTCCAGCTTCAGGTCGTCGGCCAGCGGTGCGATCACCTGCCGGAAGCCGCCGGAGACCACCCCGCATTTGAAACCCAACCGGCGCAGGGTGCGCAACGTGGTGCGTGCCCCCGGGGTGAGCTCGATCTGCTCGGCTACCTCCTCGATGACATCGGCGGGAAGGCCGGCCAACGTGGCGACCCGGTGATGCAGCGACTCGGCGAAGTCGAGTTCGCCGCGCATGGCGGCCTCGGTGATCGCCGCGACCGCGTCCCCGGCGCCGGCGCGCGCGGCCAGCATCTCGATGACCTCGCCCTGGATCAGGGTCGAGTCGACGTCGAAGACGATCAACCGCTTGGTCCGCCGCGACAGGCTGGCATCTTGGAATGCCACGTCGACCCGCTGCTGCGCGGCGACCTGGCTCAGCGCGGACTGCAACCGGCCCGCCGCGCCGGCCGGCACCGACACTCGCAGCTCCAACCCGGTCACCGGGTAATCCGAGACGCCCCGGATCATGTCGATATTGGCGTCGATCTCCGCGATCTCAGTGGCCAGGGCCCCGAGCGCAGCGGCGGTCACCGGCCGTCCCAGAACCACGATCCGGTGCGTGGACGGCGCGGCGATGATCGGAGCGTCGTCACTGCGCTCGATCGTGACGTCCAGGCCCACGCCGTGGATGGCCGCGGTGACCTCAGCGGCCAACGCCGTTCCGTCAGCCACCTCCGGTACCGCAGACACCAGCACGCCCAGGGTCAGCCGACCGCGGACCACCACCTGCTCCACGTTGAGCAGCTCGACCTGATACCGCGACAGCACCTCGAAGAGCGCCGAGGTAACGCCCGGCTGATCGACGCCGGTGACGGTGATCAACACCGGCACCTTGGCCATGCTCACCCGCGGCGGCCGCCCGATCGGACCCGGCGCCGCCTCACCCCCAGTGGGCACATCAGACTGGTTCGGGCTCGTACAGCTCGTCGCCGGGATGACGTCCGACGTGCGCCTCGGCACGCAGCCGATCGATCATGTGCGGGTAGTGCAGCTCGAAAGCCGGGCGCTCCGAACGGATCCGGGGCAGCTCGGTGAAGTTGTGCCGCGGCGGCGGGCAGCTGGTCGCCCATTCCAGCGAGTTGCCGTAG
>Ga0182736_1001650_pt1 | contig 20335 bp, 22 predicted proteins | sample eDN5th30CKraftBY_FD_128882 | JGI IMG/M metagenome (GOLD analysis project Ga0182736, IMG submission 128882) | Enriched backyard soil microbial communities from Emeryville, California, USA - eDNA 5th pass 30_C Kraft BY (version 2) (version 2) | ecosystem: Environmental > Terrestrial > Soil >... | reverse complement strand
CGACGCGTCTCCGATCCCGCTCCCCTTCCCGATGGGCGTGCCCAATCTCGGCGGCCCGATGATGACGGGAAGCGGCGTCGCGTTCCTGTCCGGCACGATCGATTATTTCGTACGCGCCTATGACGTGTCCAACGGCAATCAGCTTTGGGAAGCCCGGCTTCCGGCCGGCGGACAGGCGACCCCGATGACGTATACGGGATCGGACGGCCGGCAGTACCTGCTCGTGGTGGCGGGCGGCCACGGCTCGCTCGGCACCAAGGCGGGCGATTACGTGATCGCCTACGCCCTGCCCAAGACCTGACGGGAGTCACGGGTTTGAAACATCGGATGGTGTCACGACCGTCCCCGAACCTGGTCCGGGGACGGATCCGATCTTTTGCGTCTTACTGCCCGTCCCGCTTCACCGAACCGGAAGAATCCACACCGCCGGTGCCGATGGCACCCGCCGAGGCGGCGGGTCCGCCTGCGGGAAGCGTTCCGCCCGGTTGCAGCGGCGTCGAAAGGCCGGAAGGGGCGTGAGGCGGACGGGCGGAGGAGAACCAGCTGTCGTCCGAGGGGCTTCCGCCCGCCGCGGGGGCTGCTCCTCCGCCCGCCCCATGAAGCAGCGCCTCGTCTCCAGCGGGCGATCCTGCCGGACGGCCCGATGACGATCCCGCCGCCCGATAGGTCCGGGCGCCGGAGGATGCCTGGCCCATTCCGGCGCGCCGGGATCCCTCCAGGCTGCGGTCGATGACATCGCGATCGAGCGGGAATGGCGGCTGGGGACGCCGGGGGGCCGCATGCAAGGGCCTGTTCTGCCGCGATCCGGCGCCGGACCGGGTCATGGTCCACAGGAGCGCGCCGGCTCCGACGGCGGCGAGGCCCGCAAGCACGCCGAACACCGTTCCGGTCGGGAGACCGTAGCGGCTCGGCATCATGGATTGCGGCATGTGCCAGCGCTCGGACTCATAGGACGCGATCCGCTCACGCTCGTAGCGCCGCCACAGCTGCTTCAGCTCCTCCGGCGAGAAGGCCCCGCGGGCAACGATCATCACGCCATTCTCCTCGAGGGTGAAGGCATGCCGGATCGATCCGGTGAGTTCCTTGAAATCCGTCGCCCAGTCGGCGCTGTTCTTGTCGGGACGGGCGGCGAGCCGGTCGAGCTCGCGCAGGATCTCGTCCTGCTTGCTCTCGAGATCGGCCAGGTAGCTCGCCGTGCGTTCATGGGTGGACAGGGCCGGATAAAGCACGTTCTGCTGCGCCGAGAAATGTCGCTCCAGCTCGTCCTGAAGATCGGCGAAGAGTTCGGTCCGGCTGTTCGGGCCGCTGCCCGTGGCGCGCAGCACCTCCCGGCAGAGCTCCTCGATATTCGCGTGATCCGCCACCACCATCTGCCACAGTTCCATGGAAGCTCTCCTGTCATGCCTTGATAAGCATGAACGGCCGGAACGGACGGGCTGTTCCGCCGAGGACGGACTTTGGCCGAACCTCATCCCAAAGACTTTCCGCCCCTCGAAAAAGCCTCAAAGGTGACAAGGATCGTGCAAAGTTGATATGACGGGAACCGAAGCCGTGCCTTCCGAAGCTTCGCCTGAAACGTGAGAAACCGATGAGCCTGCAGACCCCGCAGAATTCAGAACCCGCCTCCCCTGCCACTGTGAGCCTGCCGACTTACGAGGATGTCGCCGCAGCCGCGCGGCGCATCGACGGCGTGGCCCATCGGACGCCGGTTCTCACCTCCCGCACGGCCGATGAGCGCACGGGCGGCAGGCTGTTCTTCAAGGCCGAGAATTTCCAGCGTGGCGGCGCCTTCAAGTTTCGCGGCGCCTACAACGCCATCGCGCGCCTGTCTCCCGACGCGAAGAAGCGCGGCGTCGTGGCCTTCTCGTCCGGCAACCATGCCCAGGCCATCGCCTATGCCGGGCAGCTGCAGGAGGTGCCGACCGTCATCATCATGCCGCAGGACGCGCCGGCCATGAAGGTCGCCGCCACCAAGGGCTACGGTGGCGAGGTCGTGCTCTACGACCGCTACAAGGAGGACCGCGAGGCCATCGGGCGCAAGCTCTCGCAGGAGCGCGGCCTGACCCTCATCCCGCCCTACGACCACGAGGACGTGATCGCCGGCCAGGGCACCGCGACCAAGGAGCTGATCGAGGAGGTCGGACCGCTCGACATGCTCCTCGTCTGCGTCGGCGGCGGCGGATTGCTCGCCGGGTCAGCCCTCGCCTCCAAGGCGCTCTCGCCCGATTGCCGGATCTACGGTGTCGAGCCTGAAGCCGGCAACGATGCGCAGCAATCCTTCCGCACGGGTTCCATCGTCCGGATCCCCGTGCCGGCGACCATCGCCGACGGCGCGCAGACGACCTATGTCGGCAACAAGACGTTTCCTATCATGCGCGCCCTCGCCGACGACATGCTTACCGTGTCGGACGCGCAGCTCGTGGACACCATGCACTTCTTCGTCGAGCGCATGAAGATCGTCGTCGAGCCCACCGGCTGCCTCGCGGCCGCGGCCGCCCTGCACGGCATCGTGCCCTGCAAGGACAAGCGCGTCGGCATCATCATCAGCGGCGGCAACGTGGACCCGCGGGCGTTGGCGGGTTTCCTGGCGGGATAGCATCGGCCCACTGTATCAGTGTCATTCCTGGAAGGACGCGCGCCGCAGGGGATGGGACACCATGGCGCCGCGCCTGTGAGTGGATCCCTTTCCCGCAGTGGATGCGCCGCGCTTATCCCCACCGCGTCATGGCCGAGCCTGTCCCGGCCATCCCCGTCTTTCGTGCCACCCTCTCACCTCATCCTGAGCGGCCAACTCATCACCCTCCGACCTCATCCTGAGGAGCCGCGCAGCGGCGTCTCGAAGGATCGTCCAGTGCTCTCTGGAGGCGCCCTCGTCCTTCGAGACGCTTCGCTCCTCAGGATGAGGGCTCAGGAGGATGAGCGCTTAGGGGATAGCGCTCCCTTTCCACCCTCTCCCACGTCATGGCCGGCCTTGTGCCGGCCATCCACGTCTTCAACCCCCTGCCAAGGCGTGGATGCCCGGCCTTGTGCCGGGCATGACGGCGGAGAGTGTCGAACACATTCATCGGATTCGATGCACGCCTCACGGCCCCGCGCGCACCACGACCGCGATCCCGTCGTGATCGCCGGTCGTGAGCTTCGGGTCGCCGATCAGGGCGTTGCCGAGATCGACGAAGCGGCTCACCTTGAAAACCGTGTCGCGGTCGAGGCGCTGCGTGAAGTCGTCCCGCGCCCGGTTGAAGGAGCCGAAGCGGTGGCCCGGGTCGCGGAACGGATCGACCTCCTCGCGGCTGAACGCCGCGATGAAGAGATAGCCCTGATCGAATTCGTGCGGGCCGAAGACGCGGCCGTGATTGTTATTGACCTCGAAGACGTCGTTGGAGAACGCATCGTCCCTGCCCTGCGGCAACTGCGCGTAGAGCCGTCCGCCGATGGAGCCCTGATAGCCTGTCGAATGCCCGAAGCGGATCGGATAGCCGGCCCGGGCGGCGGCGGCCACAAGCCTTTCCTTGGCCTCATCGACGCTCGAAGCCCCCTGATCGACGATGATGACGTTGATCGGCTCGCGCAGGTTCTTGCCCTGGTAAATTTCGCCGAGCCAATCGGAGGGCACGCCCTGCGGGGTCAGCATCCACTTGCCGACGGCAGGCAACCCCTCGGGCGTCGCGACCTCGACGTCGGGGGGCTGCTGCGGTCGCGCCGCAAACGGGATTGCGCCCATCAGGGCGGCGCACACAAGGAGCTTGATCAGGCTTCGTCCCATGGGACTTCTCCCGCTGCATGGCTCATCGAGCGTCAGGAGAACATGATCGCGCCCTTCAGGCCATGGCTCTTCAGGTGGAGGCCTTCACGGCGAGGATGGCGTAGCGATGCTGCGTTGCGCGCTCGAGGCCCTTGAGCAGCGGCAGGTTCTTCGCCTGCTGGCGATGGATCTGCTTGAGATCCCGGTCGATGACGGTTTGCGCGAAGCCCGCCTCGCGCAGCAGCCCGGCCACCTCCTGGGCGCGTGCGCCTTTGGAGAAGTAGACCCGGCTCAGGATGCGCTCGTGGGTCTCGCGCAGGGCGTTGGGCGCATGCGCGGCTCCGGCGAGGCCCGGCACCAGCTTCTCGACGAGCCTGATCACGCGCTTGACCAGCGTGTCCGATACGAAATCGCCGTCGACGATGAGAAGCCGCCCGCCCGGCTTGAGCAGCGAATGCCATTCCCGGAACGCGGCCTTAGGCTCGACGAGCGTCCAGACCAGGTGACGGGTGACGAGCACGTCGTAGCTCTCGGGTTTTTCCAGGGTCCGCTCGGCATCGCCCATGACGAAGCGAATGTCGGCGCCGTTCCGGGCCGCCTTGGCCCGCGCCTGGCTCAGCATCGCCTCCGACCAGTCGAGACCCGTGACGTCGAAGCCCAGGCCGTGCAGCAGATGGGAGATCACGCCCGTGCCGCTGGCGAGATCGAGCGCCCGCCGGCCCGCCCCGGGCCCGAGATGGCGCAGAAAGAGATCGCGCCATGCCTGCCGCTCCGCCTCAGAGAAGATCTCATGCCCGACCTGCTGGTCGAAGGTCGGGGCACGCAGGGACCAATAGTCACGGATCTCGTCCCGGAGGGTGTAATTCGCGTTCATCGAGGGCTCACGGATGCGGCTGATTTCGACGCTCATCTATGACCAAACCCGGCAGACGTCAATTTACAATTACTATAAACTGCAGAATAGAATTGTTTTAAACTGGTATATCTACATTTTAATTGAAGTAATTCTAAAAGATATTGCTTGCCCGACAGTTGACCTCGACATAGGAACTTCCTGCTTTTCTTGAAACGAGGCGCGTCATGCAACTCTCCAAACTGGCTCTCGGCGCCGCTCTGGCGCTCGTCGGGCTCCTGCCCGTTCCCTCCCACGCCGCCGACAAGATCACGGTGACCGACATCACCGGCCGCAAGGTCGAAGTGAAAGCGCCTGTCGAAAAGGTCATCCTCGGCGAAGGCCGCCAGATGTACTTCGTGGCGACCCTCGACACGGACCAGCCCTTCAAGCGCGTTGTCGGCTGGCGCGACGACCTGCAGAAGGCGGATCTCGACGGCTACAAGGACTACCTCGCCAAGTATCCGCAGATCGACAAGATCCCGACCTTCGGCGGATTCAAGGAAGGCACTTTCGATGTGGAGCAGGCGGTCTCGCTCAAGCCCGACGTGATCCTCCTCAACATCGAGGCGAAGACCGCGACCGATGACGCCAAGCTCATCGAGAAGCTCGCCAAGATCGACATTCCGGTGGTCTTCGTCGACTTCCGCGAAAAGCCCTTCGAGAACACGGACGCGAGCATGCGGCTCATCGGCAAGCTGTTCGGCAAGGAGGCGCGGGCGGAAGAGTTCATCGCCTTCCGCAAGGCGCAGATCGATCTCGTCACCGAACGCCTCGCCAAGGCCAACCCGCCGAAGCCCGTCGTGATGGTCGAGCGCGCGGCAGGCTACTCCGACGATTGCTGCATGTCCTTCGGCAACGAGAACTTCGGCAAGTTCGTGGAGGTCGCAGGCGGCCAGAACCTCGCGGCCAAGATCATTCCCGGCACCTTCGGGGTGGTCAATCCGGAACAGATCATCGCGTCCAATCCGGATCAGGTCATCGTCACGGGCTCGAACTGGGAACTCTATGTTCCGGGCGGCGCCTGGATCGGGGTCGGCTCCGGCGCCGACAAGGCGAAGGCGCGCGACAAGCTCGCCGCGCTGATGAAGCGTCCCGCCTATACGGGCGTGAAGGCCGTGCGCGACAATCAGGTCCACGCCATCTGGCACCAGTTCTACAACAGCCCCTATCAGTTCGTCGCCATTCAGGCGATGGCCAAGTGGCTGCACCCGGATCTGTTCAAGGATGTCGATCCCGAGGCGACGATGAAGACGCTCTACGAGCGCTTCCTGCCCGTTCCCTACAAGACCGGCTACTGGGTCTCCCTCACGGACAAGGACTGACTCCCTTGGCTCACGCGCCTGCCATCGCCATGCCGAAAGGGCGCGGAGCCTACCGCGCCCTCGTACAGCGCAAGAAGCTCGTGCTTCTTGCGCTGAGCCTCGTACTGGTTCTCTCCGTCATCGCGGATCTTGGACTGGGACCCGCGCGCTATACCATGCGCGAGGTGGTGTTGGCCCTCATGGGGTCGTCCGAGGTCTCGCTGCAGATCAGCGTGGTGATCTGGGACATCCGCATGCCGGTGGCGCTCATGGCCGTCGTGGTCGGCGCGGCGCTGTCGGCCGCGGGCGCGCAGATGCAGACGATCCTCAACAACCCGCTCGCGAGCCCCTTCACGCTCGGCATCTCGGCGGCCGCGAGCTTCGGCGCGTCGATCGCGCTCGTCTTCGGCGTCGGCATCCTGCCCTGGGCCATCGACTACGTGGTGTCGGTCAATGCCCTTCTCATGGCCATGGCGGCGGCGCTCTTCATCCACTTCATGAGCCAGAAGCGCGGCGTCACCGTCGAGACCATCGTGCTCCTCGGCATCACCCTCGTGTTCACCTTCAACGCGCTTCTCGCGCTGGTGCAGTATCTCGCCTCCGAGCAGGCGCTCGCCGCCGTGGTGTTCTGGACCATGGGCAGCCTCACCCGCGCCACATGGCCGAAGCTTGCGATCACCGCCGCCGTGATGGCGATATCGCTTCCCCTCTTCATGCGGCGCGCCTGGGCGCTCACGGCGCTGCGCCTCGGCGACGACAAGGCCGCGAGCTTCGGCGTCAACGTGCGCTGGCTGCGTCTCGAGACGATGATGATCATCAGCCTGCTCGCCGCCGTGCCGGTCGCCTTCGTGGGCACCATCGGGTTCATCGGACTGGTCGGCCCGCACATCGCGCGCATGCTCGTGGGCGAGGATCAGCGCTATTTCCTGCCGGCCTCGGTCCTCTCCGGCGCGACGATCCTGTCGCTGACCTCCGTCATCAGCAAATCCATCGTGCCGGGAACGATCTTTCCCATCGGCATCATCACGGCGCTCGTCGGCGTGCCGTTCCTCTTCAGCCTGATCATGTCCAGCCGGAGGCGTTCATGGTAGCGACCCTGCAACTCACCGATGTCGGCGTTCGCTATGGCCGGCAGGAGGTGCTGTCCGGCGTCACCACTCCGATATTGAAGGGCGGCGAGGTCACCGCCGTGATCGGCCCGAATGCCGCCGGCAAGTCGAGCCTGTTCCGGCGCATCGCGGGCCTCCTCGACGGCCCCGGAAACATCCGCATCGACGGCGCGGCCGCCTCGCCCGACTTCGGCCATGTCTGCTACATGCCGCAGGATACGTCGGTGAACACGGTGCTCACCGTCTATGAATCCGTCCTCCTCGCCCGCAAGCAGGGCGCGGGCCGCAAGGTGACCGATGCGGATCTCGAAGAGGTCGACCGCGTTCTCCACAGCCTGCAGATCGAACCCATCTCGTTCAAGGGCCTGCACGAACTCAGTGGCGGGCAACGGCAGCTGGTCTCGCTCGCCCAGGTCCTGGTCCGCGATCCGAAGATCCTGCTCCTCGACGAGCCGACGAGCGCGCTCGACCTGCACCGTCAGGTGGAGGTGCTGGCCCTGATCCGCTCCCTCGCCAAGGATCGCGGCATCTGCGTGATCCTCGCGATCCATGACCTGAACCAGGTTCTGCGCGTGGCCGACCGGGTGATGGTGATCGATGCCGGCACCATGGTGAGTTGCGGGCCGGTGGATTCGGTGATCAACCCGTCCCTGCTTCAGACCATCTACAAGGTGGAAGGGCGCATCGAGCGATGCTCCCGTTTCTGTCCTCACGTGATCATCGACGGGCCGCTTGCGCGAACGTCGGTGTGAGGTGGGCGCTCGGCCTTATGGCCGTGGCGGCCGCTCGATCTTCATCGATGCCGTCACCGTGCAGACGTGTCGGTTGCCGCCATCGCGGATCTCGATGACGACATCGCTGAAATCCCCCCTGGCCATGCGGCCCTGGCCGATTTCGGCCGCCGATCGTGCTGCCGCCTGCACGGCCGCATCGTCGCTCTCGAATTCCGAGCCGTCGTCATCGCGTAGAAGTTGCGCCCCATCGTGGACGTCGAGATAGTATCGAACCACGTCAATCTCCTCCCGGTAGATATGACGCCTTATCCATGAGGTGGTTTCAGGGCAGTCGAAGGAATCCGCATCTGGCTTCCCTGGTGCGCGTGGACGGGAGGATAGGAACGGGGCAGCAGGCGCCGATAGATCCGTCTCATTCGATCATGGCATTCGCACGTGACGGCCTCGAGGCCACAACGGTTCGTCACGATGATGCCGCCACGCTGCTGCGCGATCAGGCCCTGCCTCTGAAACGCGCGCAGGACGGTGCTGATCGTGGAGCGCTGAACCCCCAGGAACTCCGCCAGATCGGCATGGGTCAGGGGCAGGACATCCTCATCGACCCTGTCCCGCGCATTCAGGAGCCAGTTGCCGCAGCGGGCTTCCACCGTATGAACGGCATGGCAGGAGACGGATTGGAATGTCTGCGCCAGCAGCGCCTCGGTGTAGCTCAGGGTCAGCCGACGCAGCTTCGGCCGAACCCGGATGGCCTCCTGCATCCACTCGATGGCGATTCGAGACGCGGTTCCGGGAACCTGCACCTGATACCGTCCGAACGACTCGCGGGAAACGAGGGCGCTGGTCAGGCCGAACATCCCCTCGCGCCCGATCGATGCCACCTCGACCGACTGGCCTTCTTCCATGACATTGATCAGCCCGATGATGGCATCATGCGGGAAGTAGGTGTAGCTGATGAGGTCCCCGGCTTTGTAAAGCACGGTGTCCTTCGGCAGGATCATGATTTCCAGATGCCGCTCGAGATAAGCGAGATCCTCCGGCTCCAATGCTCCCAGAAGCCAGTTGCAATGATGTAACGAGGACGAGTTCCTGGAGCGAATGGTATGTCTCCCCGGCTGCGCATCGAGAGAGCAGGCTAGACTGTTGGGAGTGGGAAATTCGGTGCGTCCGAGCACATCCTGAGCAGAGCGGTCGCTGCTTTCCGCTTGGCAGAACGAGCCGGTTCGCGGCGCCGAAAGCCTTTGTTCACCGCTGCATGCCATAACGGCAGGCATGACCTATTCCCGCGACACCGAAGCCCTCTCCGAACTCACCGGCCAACCCGTTAATACCTGGTCCGAGGAATGGCGGATCGAGACGGAGGCGCGCACTGTCCTGAAAATGTCCAAGCAGGAACGGGACGTTTTCTTCAACGGTCGGAAGGATGAGAACGGCAAGACCGTCGACCGTGGGGTGATCGGCATCCGCGGGCCGAAGGCTGTCGAGGACATCAAGGCCATGGTGGAGAGGCTGCAGGAGGCCCGCGCTCGATCCAAGTGAGGGACCGAATTCCCACCAGCCACGGCACTTAGCAATATAATGAAGGTCTAGACATAAACAGAAAAGGGCCGCGCCCAGTCTTTTCGACTATGTTCGCGGCCCTTGGAACCGTATTTGCCCCTACGGTGAGTCCCGCATAGATCATATCCACCGCCCGATCAAGCCAAATCGTTTGGAAGTGAACGATCTAAGCTTCAGAATATCGCGTTTACTCTATTGACACGCCTCGTTCGCGTCACGAAACGTCACAATTTGGACAAATTACTCTTTAAATAGATAGGACCACCGACCTCTTATTTGCCCCTACGGGTCGGACCTTGGAGCGCCCCTGAAAAGTGGGCGCTTTCTTTTTTGAAATGGGGCACGTCTTTCATTCGCCCTGATCAGCCGCCATTCAGCTTCCCTGTGAGATCATCGCGTCGGTTTAAGGCGACTGCCCGTGCATCGCATCCTGTTGTCCCTCGTTCGGCCCCTGCTGGCGCTCCTGCTGATCGCAGGAACGGCTCAGGCGCAGCCTTGCTTCCTTGAGGACAGGGACCGGAACGGGGCCGTCGAACGCGCAGTGAGCCTGATCGACGAGGTTATCGCTCCCCTCGATGATGTCGCGATCGTCCCCCAGGCGGCAGCCGGCGGAGGCGACAATCACGATGCAGGCTCTGTCCTGCCCGCAGCCGCGCCGATGATCGTTTGCGACCAAGCCCGCCTGATCAGGATCGGACGCGTCGCTCATCCCAACGCGCCGCCCTCTCACAGGCCCTGCGCCGCCCCGCCGACCGGCCCACCTCTCGTCTGACCCGCCGCTGCGCCGCGTCCTCGCGTGCGTCAGCATCCCCATGGGCCGCCATCGCACATTCCCCGCCCATGCCTCGATCGCCCGTCGAAGCGTTCCGGTGCCGGGATGACAGGCGCCTTCAGACCATCAGACGAGATTCCTCATGTCTACCAATGCTCTTCGGGCTGCCGAGGCGGAGCAGACGCCCGCCTCCCTCGACCCTGTGGCGCCTGCCCCTCCGTCCCTCCGGCGTCGGCTCCTGCGATGGGCTTCGCCCGTCGCCGCACTCGCGGGATGCGCCGGACTCGCGGCCCTTCTCTTCGAGCTGCTGTCCGGCCTCGATGTCTCGGCCGTTGCCGCCAGCGCCCTCGGCACGCCCGGGCACCTCATCGGCCTGTCCTGCCTCTGCGCGGCCCTGAGCTATGCCGCCCTGGTCGGGTACGACGTGTTCGGCGTTCGCGCGGCGACGGCCAAGCCGGTGCCGCTGAAGATTGTCGCCCTCGGATCCTTCACCAGCTATGCCATCGGCCACACCCTCGGCTTCCCCTTGGTAACGGCTGGCGCCGTGCGCTGGCGGGTCTATGGCGGTGCCGGCCTGACTCTGGCCGAGGTCGCGAAGCTGACCGCCGTCGCCGCCATGACCCTGTGGGTCGGATTGGCGGGCGTTCTCGGGCTCAGCGCCGTCGCCCAGCCGCAGGCCCTCGCCGGACTGGACCATCTGCCCGCCGGCCTCAACCAAGGCATCGGGGCGGCCTTGCTGGCCGGCCTGGCCGCCTATTGGACATGGAGCCGCAAGGGAGGCCGGGAGATCGGCCGGGGAGGAATCCGGATCCGGATTCCCGGCGGATCGGCCGCCCTCGTCCAGATCGGTCTCGGCCTCACGGATATCTGCGCGGCCGCCGCGGCCCTGTGGGTGCTCATTCCCGGCGACATCGGGATCGGCTTTCCGGCCTTTGCCGCCGTCTTCGCCGGCGCGATCCTGCTGGCCGTCATCAGCCATGTCCCGGCCGGGCTCGGCGCCTTCGAGGCGGCGATCCTGCTCGCCTTCCCGCAGGCTCCCACGGCCGAGCTTCTGTCCGCCATTCTCGTCTGGCGCCTGACCTACACGCTGATCCCGTTCCTAGTCGCCGTCGTGCTGTTCGCCGTCCATGAGGTCAGGCGTTCGGATGCGCGGTTCACGCAAGGGGCACGGCGTATCAGGCGGCTCGTCCTGCCCTTCGTGCCCACGGCGCTTGCCGCCCTCACGTTCATCGGCGGCCTCGTGCTGCTCACCTCCGGCGCGCTTCCCAACGATTATTCCCGCGTGCGGGCCCTGCGGCTGCTCGTCCCCCTGCCCTTCGCGGAGGTCTCGCATCTCGTCGGCAGCGCGGCCGGGGTCATGCTCCTCATCCTGTCCCGCGGCCTGATGCGGCGCCTGTCGAGCGCCTGGACGCTCTCCGTCGGCCTGATCGGCGCCGGGATCGTGGTGTCCCTGGCCAAGGGCTTCGACTGGGAGGAAGCGCTCGTTCTCTGCGCCGTTCTCACGCTCCTGCTGACCCATCGCTCGGCCTTCTACCGCAAGGCCGGGATCTTCGCGGAACCGCTGGAGCCGCGATGGCTGGTGGCGATTGCCCTCATCGTCGGCTGCTCTCTCTGGCTCGGCTTCACGGCGTTCCACGATGTGGATTACAGCCATGACCTGTGGTGGCAGTTCAACTGGCACGACGATGCGTCCCGGTTCCTGCGCAGCAGCCTCGGCGCCATCATCATCGGGGCAGCCCTGTCGCTCTATGCGATGATCCATCGCCAGCCCGGCCGGCGCAGGGCCGATCCCGTCATGACGACCGCGATCACGCCGGCCCTGGCCCATGCGGAGCGGGCCGATGCGCATCTCGCGCTCCTGGAGGACAAGCGCTTTCTCTTCCATGAATCCGGCGAGGCGCTCCTGATGTATGCCGTGCGCGGCAAGAGCTGGATCGCCATGGGCGACCCCATCGGGCGGCCCGAGCACGCGGCCGACCTCATGTGGCAGTTCCTCGAGGAGGTCGACCGGCATGCGGGATGGCCCGTGTTCTACCAGGTCAGCCCCACCCACCTGCCCCTCTATCTCGACGGCGGCCTGTCGCTGGTGAAGCTCGGCGAAGAGGCGCATGTGGACCTCGACGCCTTCACGACCGAAGGGAAGGCCGGGAAGGACTGGCGGGCGGCGCTCAACCGCGCCAAGCGCGAGAACCTGGAATTCGCGATCTTGCCCGCGGCCGAGGTGCCTGCCCATCTCGCCGCGCTCAAGCGCGTCTCCGATGCATGGCTCGCCCAGCGCGGCGCGGGCGAAAAGGGGTTCTCCATCGGCTTCTGGTCGGAGCGCTACCTGTCGCATTTCGATGTCGCGGTCATCCGCCGCGAGGGGAGCATCGTGGCCTTCGCCAATATCTGGTACGGCCAGCCGGGCGGCGAGATCACCGTCGACCTGATGCGCTACCTGCCGGATGTTTCCGGCATCATGGACCTGCTGTTCGTCAGCCTCATGCAGGAGGGCAAGGCGCGGGGCTACCGCTGGTTCAACCTCGGCATGGCGCCGCTCTCCGGCCTTTCCGATCATCGTCTCGCCCCGAACTGGCACAAGATCGCGGCCTTCGTGGCCCGCAACGGCGAGCGGTTCTACGGCTTCAAGGGCCTGAGGGCCTACAAGGAGAAGTTCGGCCCCGTCTGGGAGCCGCGCTATCTCGCCAGCCCCGGCGGATGGGCGCTGCCCCAGATCCTGCTCGACGTGACGAACCTGATTTCGGGCAGCCAGGCCAGAACCATCGGCAAGGGAGCCAGATCATGAAGCCCCTCAAGCTCCTGACGGTCGTGGCGGCTCTCGCCGCCTTCACAATCGGCAGCGTTCTCATCGGCCGGTCGGCATGGTCGGCGCTGATGCCGCCGACCATCGTCACGACGACGATCGACGTGGATGAATTCGGCCCCGTGGAGGTCGTCCGGGCCGAGGATCGTCGACCCCGCGGGCTGGTGATCCTCGTGGCGGATGAGGCCGACGCGGACCTGCGCCGGCAGGATGCGCTGGCGCTGGCGAAGGCCGACGTGATCGCCGTTTCCTTCGACTTCGGCGCCCTCCGCACCGAGCTCGCTAAGTCGCCTCCAACCGACGAGTGTCACTACGTCTCGGACGACATGAAGGACCTGGCCCAGGCGGTGCAGCGCAAGCTGGGGCTCGGGCGCTATTTCTTCCCCGTGATCGCCGGACGCGGCGACGGCGCGGCCTTCGCCTACGCGGCCCTGGCGCAGGCGCCGGTCAACACCCTGGGCGGCGCCATCGGGATCGGCCTGAAGCCCCGGCTCAGGACCGACAGGACCTATTGCTTCGACCCGAAGCTCGAACCGGCGGGCGACGGATATTTCGCCCTGCGCCGCATGCCCGACATGCCCGCGCCCTGGCGGGCGATCGCGCCGGAGCGCGAACGCCAGGGCATCGAGGCTTTCCAGGGAAGCGACGGCGACCTGGCCTTCGTGCCGGCCGAAGACGAGGCCGCGACCCGTCAAGCCTTGGTCGACAACGCCCTCGAATTGGGAGAAACCGGCGAGCGGGGTCATTCGCAGCTGCCCGTCTCGATCATCAGGCCCGAAGGCCCCGTGAAGGGATTGGTCGTGATCATCTCGGGGGACGGCGGCTGGCGGGATATCGACAAATCCATCGGCGAATGGCTGTCGCAGAAGGGCATTGCCGTCGTGGGGCTGGATTCGCTGCGCTACTTCTGGTCCAAGAAGAGCCCGAAGGACGTGGCCTCAGACCTTGCCCTTCTCTTCGATCACTACGGAGCCGAGTTCGGCACGGACCATTACGCGATCGTCGGCTTCTCGTTCGGGTCCGACATCATGCCTGACGTGTGGCCCGAACTGCCGAAAGCGGTCAAGGACCACGTCGATCTCGTGTCGCTCCTGGCGCTTGGCACCAATGCGGATTTCGAGGTGACCGTGGAGGGCTTCATCGGCGCTCCCTCGGCCGAGAGCCGGCCTTTGACTCCTCTCCTGCACCAACTGCCGCTGGACAGGACCCAGTGCATCTACGGCCGCGAGGAGGCCGAGGACAACGAGACCTCCTGCACGGCTCCGGAGCTGGGCGACGCCCAGCGGGTCGCGCTGGAGGGCGGACATCACTTCGATGGAGATTACGGCAAAGCCGCGGAGGCGATCTGGGCGCGGATGAATCCGACGCCTTGAGGCCGGCCCATGGGGCAAGGGAACTTGCCCGTCATGACGACCCCCTCGGCGCAAAGAAGCAGATGATCGCCCGCGTGACGGGCTCCTCGCAGAGGTGGAATTTGGCGTCGGGAGACGCCTTGGCATAGTTCCGGCCGACGAGCCGCCCGTCCCAGAGCCTCCAGCCCTGGGGCGTCTCGGTGACGGTCTCGCCCCGGTCCTCCACCAGCTCGCGGCAATCCTGATCGCTGCAGCACCAGACGGGATACCAGCCATGCGCCAGGGCCGGCGCGCTGAGGAGCCAACCCGCGGTGATCAGGATCTTTCGCCGCCGGCCCAAGGCCATCGAGGACAAGCCTTTCCCGGGGATCTCCCCCGATCGACAAGCTTATCCTCGAACTTGGCGCGCTATGCGCGGCGCGTCCAGCCCTCGGCCCGGGAGCCTTACTCCTTGGCCTGAAGGTAAGGCTCGACCTTGCCCTTGAGCTTGATGGTCATGGGATTGCCGAACCGGTCCTTGGCATTGCCCGCCGTCACGCGGACCCAGCCCTCGCTGACGCAGTACTCGTCCACGTTGGTCTTCTCGGCCCCGTTGAAGCGGATCCCCACCCCTTTGGCGAGCAACTCCTCGTTGTAGTAAGGGCTGTTCGGGTTCGAGGACAGGCGGTCGGGAAGCGTGTCGGTCATGCGGAAGTTTCTCCAGGCTGGGTCATATGGGGCGGCAACCTACCCTCTCGGAGCGCGAAAGCCAATTCCAGCCCCTTGACGTGACAAGCCGGTTGTAATGTCCTACTTTCGTTGAATGACTTTAAGGTAACAATAATCCGCCAGGAAGCGGAGCAGTTGTAGGGAGATGGCGTTGTCTGCAGCGACAGATGGGATTCATACCGACTTTTCCGAAGGCATGAGCTATGGGGACTATCTCCGGCTCGACACTCTCCTCTCCGCCCAATCCCCCCTGACGGCCGAGCACGACGAACTCCTCTTCATCACCATCCATCAGGTGATGGAGCTCTGGCTGAAGCTCCTGAACCGGGAACTCGACACGGCGCTGGCCCATATCCGGGCCGATGAGCTCCAGCCCGCCTTCAAATGCACCGCGCGGATCAACCGGATCCAGGAGCAGCTGATCCAGGCCTGGACCGTTCTCTCCACCATGACCCCATCCGATTACCTGAGCTTCCGGCCGGCGCTCGGCAAATCCTCCGGCTTCCAGTCCTGGCAGTATCGTCTCGTGGAGTTCAAGCTCGGGGCCAAGGACGCCATCAAGATGGCGCCCCACCGCCACCGGAGCGATCTCGCGGAGCAGCTCGACGCCGCCTACCGGGCGCCGAGCCTCTACGACGAGGCTCTTCGCCTGCTGGCCCGGCGCGGCTATGCGATCCCGGCCGAGGTGCTCGAGCGCGACGTGACGCAGCCCTACACCGCGCATCCCGGCGTCGAAGCCGTCTGGGAGGAGATCTACCGTCATTCCGGCGAGCACTTCGATCTGTACGAACTCGCCGAGGAGCTGATGGACCTGGAGGATTCCTTCCAGCAATGGCGCTTCCGGCACATGAAGACCGTCGAGCGCATCATCGGCATGCGCAGCGGCACGGGCGGCAGCACCGGCGTGACCTATCTGCGCAAGGCGCTGGAGCGCTACTTCTTTCCCGAACTCTGGTCCGTTCGCGGCAAGCTGTGACGGAGGAGATGCGCCATGCTTGACCTTCGTTCGCACTTCTCCCGCTTCCTCAACACCGAGCCGGACCGCCTGCATTTCGCGGCCCACAGCCACCATCCCTGGCCGGACGTGACGCGCGACGCGCAGCTCCAGGCCTGGGACGATGCGGCCCGCCTCATCGACGACAAATGGGAGCATGTCCTCGGCCCCGTCCTCGACGAATATCGCGGCCATGTGGCCGAACATCTCAATCTGCCGGACCCGTCGACCATCGCGGTTGCGCCCAACACGCATGAATTCCTGAAGCGCATCCTGTCCTGCTTCCCCACCGACAGGCCGATCCGCATCCTGACGTCGGACGGCGAGTTCCACTCCTTCACGCGCCAGATCGCGCGGCTGGAGGAGGAGCGGATCGTTGCCGTCACCCGCGTGCCGGCGGAGCCCTTCGAGACCTTCGAGGACCGCTTCTACGCCGCCGCGCAGGAGGGCTACGATCTCGTCTTCGTGAGCCAGGTCTTCTTCAATTCGGGCTTCGCGCTGGACGGGCGCTATCTCGCGGAGTGCAATCGCGACGGCGCGATGATCGTGATCGACGGCTATCACGGCTTCATGGCGCGGCCGACCGATCTCGGCAGCATCGCGGATCGCGTGTTCTACATCGCTGGCGGCTACAAATATGCGATGGCGGGCGAAGGCGCGTGCTTCATGCACTGCCCGCCCGGATGGGGCCTGCGTCCGCGCGACACCGGCTGGTACGCTGCGTTCGGCAACCTGACGAACACGCAGAGCGGACAGGTCGGCTACAGCCAGGACGGCTGGCGCTTCATGGGGTCGACCTTCGACCCCTCGGGTCTCTACCGCTTCAACGCGGTGATGCGCTGGCTCGCCGAGGAAGGCATCACGGCCGGCATCATCCACGCCCATGCCAAGGCCCTGCAGCAGCATTTCCTGCGCGGCATCGGCGGCTCCGCCCTGTTCGAGCGGGCTTCGCTCGTGGTGCCTGCCGACGAGATGCGGCGCGGCAATTTCCTCACCTTCCAGGCACCGGAAGCCCAGTCGATCTATCGCGACCTCGCGGAGTTGCGCGTCGTCACCGACGTGCGCGGACAGCGCCTGCGGGTCGGCTTCGGCATCTATCAGACGGAAGAGGAAGTAGACGATCTGGTGCGCCGCATCGACGAGGCGGGCGCGCTCGAGTCCCTGCCCGTCAACACATCCTCGGCGGCGTAAGGCGCAAAGGAACGGGCGAAGCAGCCCGGGGCTGCTTCGCTAGAGCTGTTTCCACTTACGTGGAATCACCTCTCTTCTTTGCTTGCCGCATTTTTTGACGGTGAACCGGATCCACTTCACCGAAAAATGCTCTAGAGCATCGGACGTGAATTCGAACGCACGTCCGATGCTTCAAGCTTTTGTTTAGCCGCATCTTTGCACGCAAAACCGGTTCCCACTTTTGCGTTTGATACGCCAAGCTCCTGGTTTGACGCATCTTTGCACGCAAAACCGGTTCCCACTTTTGCGCTCGATGCTCTAACTCATCCGCACCTGCCAGGCGAGATAGCCGATCGCCGCGCCGACGCTGATCAGGTTGAGCCCGAGCAGGAATCCCAAGAGCCACAGGGACGTCACCGGCAGATTGGCCCAGAGAATGAGGGACAGCGCGATCCCGATCACGCCGCTCCCCAGCACCCAGCCCCAATTGGGAAAGGGCCGGATCGTCAGGGCGAAGACGACTTTCGAAATGCCCTCGATCATGAAGAACACGATGAGGAGGAGCGTGATCGTCGTCAGCCCCTGCGCGGGATCGCGCAGGAACAGCAAGCCGATCAGCACGGCAAGGCAGATGGAGATCAGCTGCAGCCAGAAATGCGGCACGTGCCGCGCGCTGATGAGGCTGAGCGCCTGCACGAGTCCGCTGATCACCAGGAGCCAGCCGAGGAGCACGATGACCGCCGTGGACGAGAAGACGGGATAGATGATCGCCAGGAAACCGGCTGCGACCAGCAAGACGCCCTCGACGAGATACCACAGCGAATAACGCTTGACCGCCCCCCGCATCGCTTCGCGGAAGACTTCCGCGGCAGCGTCCAACGACATGGCCATCGCACCCTCCGATCGTCGCGGACGATCCTACGCTGCCGGGGCAGCCGCCGCAACGCCATCGCCCGGGCTCGGCGCATGCGCCTTCGACAAGGCATCCTGGAGTTTGGCCTCCTGTTCCGGAGACAGGGAGGAGCGGATGATGCGTCCCTTGAAACCCGACAGCTCGGCCAGCACCTTCTCCGGCTGCGACTTCCGGATCAGCAGGAACAGGGCCGACGTGTCGGGCTGGAGCGTGTTGCCGATGGATTTGATGAAATCGTCGTTGATGCCATAGTCGATCAAGCTCCCCGACAGGGCTCCCGATCCGGCGCCCACGGCCCCTCCGATGGCCAGCCCCGCGAGCGGATTGAGGAACAGCAGCCCGATGAGGCTGCCCCACATCGCCCCGGACAGGCCGCCCGAGGCGGCGCCGAGGCGGACGAGGTTCATGCTCTGCTTGATGCGCACGGTCCCGTCGGCACCCCGGATGGCCACGACGGCATCCTCGAGATCGATGAGGTATTCCTTCTGCATCCGGGTCAGTTCGGTCAGGACACGATCTGCATCGGTCTGGTTGTCGAATCCAACGACCACGAGTTCGGACATGGCACGCCCTCCTCCTGTTGCGCCAACACGCGAAGAGTAATGGGCAACGCTGACGGCTCCCATAGGGTGTAACCCGCAGCCGGGACACGAATTGCCATGAGTCCCGGGTGAAAAATCCAGCCGCGTTTCCGCCCTCCGGGTTCCTCGTCTCGCCGTGGAGGATTGTTGTGGCGTCAGCGAAGCGGCTGGGCGTCGGTGCGCTTCGCAACGCGGCCCGAGGCCGTGGCCTCCAGCCGTGCAGGAGCCTGCCGTCCGCATTTGAGGGGGCGAAGGTCGGCGGCGGGCGTCGGGGCCGCGGCCCTCATCGTGCGCAGGTTGCCGACGGGGTTCGCCCCTTCCGACAGGCCATTGTCGAGGAGCTCCCGCATCACCAGCGTCCGCGTCGCCGCGCTGGGCGCGCCGAGGACCACGCCGATGACGCGCCGGTTCCCGCGAAGGGCCGAGACGGCCACGTTGAAACCGGACGCGCAGACATACCCGGTCTTGGAGGCCTCGAGCCCCGCATATTCCTCGACCAGCTTGTTGGTGTTCTTCAGCGTCCGCCCGTTGACCGTCACAGCCGGCGTCCTGAGAAGATCCAGGTAATCGGCATGGTAGCTCAGGAGCACCAGCATCAGCAGCGCCATGTCCCGCGCGTTGGTCACCTGCCGGTCGTCGTGCAGGCCCGTCGCATTGACGAACCGGGTGCCGGTCATGCCGAGGCGCCTCGCCTCCGCGTTCATCGCCGCGACGAAGGCCTGCTCGCTGCCGCCGATGGCTTCCGCGATGGCCATCGAAACGTCATTGGCGCTTTTGACCATGATGACGGTGAGCGCGTCCTCCAGCCGGAGCGACGTGCCCGGCGGAACGCCGAGCTTCGTCGGAGCCTGGGCGGCCGCCTTCGGGCTCAGGACGATGGACGTATCCATGCTGGCCCGGCCTGCCTTGACAGCCGTCAGCGCAAGGTGCGCCGTCATCATCTTGGTAAGCGAGGCCGGGTGCCAGGAGCGGGTCGCCTCCTGGGCGGCGAGAACGTCGCCGGTCGACGCATCCACCAGCAGCATGGGAGACGCCCCGGCGGACAGGGGCGTCAGGAGAAGGCCGGCAGCCAGGAGGATCGAGAGCGGCTTCATGCCGGGATCGTTGCCCGAACCGCGGCCTTGCGCAAGCTCCGAAGGGCGAAAACTGCCGCGCTCTACCTCTTTCGGGCTGCCGAAGGCTGTTCGGAAGCGGTTCGCGCGCCTGTCAGACCGCTGCTTCCGCCAGCAGGACGACGATGCCGAGCGCGACCAGGATGATGCTGGGCCAGTGGTGCCTGGGATGCAGGGCCCGCGCCCGCTCCCGGGGTTCCAGCGTCGCGCCGGTCCCGGCGGGGCCCATGCGATGCGGGTCGCTCAGGCGCCCCTTCCAGAGAACCCGACTGGCCGCGAGCACGATCCCGGCGACGATGAGCAGCGCGCCGATCCAGACGAGGACCATGCTCGAATGCATGAGACGCTCCCGATGAGGTTCGACCTTCCCGAGCATACCACAGGCCTGGGGCGAACCGGAACCGGGGCGCGGTCAGGCGACCTGCCCGGCGCACCAGCCGGACGACCAGGCCCACTGGAAGTTATAGCCCCCGAGCCAGCCCGTGACGTCCACCACCTCGCCGATGAAGTAGAGGCCGGGCACCGCCTTGGCTTCCATGGTCCGGGAATCGAGATCGCGGGTGTCGATGCCCCCGAGCGTCACCTCGGCGGT
>Ga0182736_1001648_pt1 | contig 20353 bp, 23 predicted proteins | sample eDN5th30CKraftBY_FD_128882 | JGI IMG/M metagenome (GOLD analysis project Ga0182736, IMG submission 128882) | Enriched backyard soil microbial communities from Emeryville, California, USA - eDNA 5th pass 30_C Kraft BY (version 2) (version 2) | ecosystem: Environmental > Terrestrial > Soil >... | reverse complement strand
GTCGCGAGCACCCGCGCACCCGTGCCGTCGGCGACGGCCGCGGCAGCCTCGGACCGACGGGCCCACACCCCGGCGAGCTCGGCGGCGGGATGCGCGGCGATGGCCGCCGCGTGCACCGTCGAGGCCCAGGGGCCGGCTCCGACGAGGCCCATCCGCAGTCGTTGCATACCCTCATCCTGCCCGGTGACGTGGGCCCGCTCACGCTGCACCGCGCCGTGGATCGGCTAACGTCGCGACGGTGAGTGCCGGCGCGGAACGCCCCGCGGAACCCGTGGTCGCCCGCCCCGCGTCGACGGTCCTGCTCCTGCGCGACGGGCCCGACGGGCGCCTCCAGGTCTTCCTGCAGCGCAGGGTGACGGGCATGGCGTTCGGCGGCGGGATGACCGTCTTCCCGGGCGGCGGCGTCGACCGGACCGACCTCGACGATCCCGCTCCCTGGTCGGGTCCCGCACCGCGCTGGTGGGCCGACCGGCTCGGCACCGAGCCGACGGTCGCGGCCGGGTTCGTGCGTGCGGCGGTGCGCGAGACGTTCGAGGAGTCCGGGGTGCTGCTGGCCTCCCGCCCCGACGGCACCCTCGTCGACCAGGGCGTCCTCGGCGAGGCCCGGGCCGACGTCGTCGCCAGGACCCGCACGTTCGGCGACGTGCTGGCCGAGGCCGGCCTGGTGCTGCGCGCCGACCTGCTGCGCCTGTGGGCGCGGTGGATCACGCCGGTCGTGCAGCCCCGGCGCTACGACACGGTGTTCTTCACCGCGCTCGTCCCCGAGGGGCAGGAGGCCGACGCCCACACGACCGAGGCCGTCGAGGCGTCGTGGTGGTCGCCGTCCGACGCCCTGGCCGCCCACCGCGACAAGGAGATCGGCCTGATGCGCCCGACGCTCGCGATCCTCACCGACATCGCCCGCCATCCCGACGCGGCGTCGCTGCGCGCGGCCGGGCCCGACGGGCCGATCCGCCCGATCCTGCCCATGGTCGTCGGGCCGGGACCGCGGGTGCTGCTGCCCGGCGACCCCGGTTACGACCCGGACGTCGCGGCAGGGGTCGTGCGGACGGGAGGCGCCCGATGAGCGCGCACCCGTCCTACGGCGAGCTGCGTCCGGTGACGGCGCTCGCGTCGGTGCTGCTGGCGCACAACCCCTCGCCGATGACGTTGGAGGGCACCAACACCTGGGTGCTGCGCGCGCCGGGCGAGGAGCGCTGCGTCGTCGTCGACCCGGGCGAGCACGACGAGGAGCACCTCGCCCGGGTGGCCGCGCAGGGGCCCGTCGAGCTGGTGATCCTCACCCACCACCACCACGACCACGCGGGCGGCGCCCGCCGGTTCGCCGAGCTGACGGGCGCGCCGGTGCGGGCCCTGGACCCGTCGCTCGTGCTGGGTTCCGAGGCGCTGGCCCACGGCGACGTCGTCGCGGCCGCCGGGGTCGAGCTGCGCATCCTGTCGACGCCCGGGCACACCGCCGACTCGATCTCCCTGGTGCTCGACGGGCCCGGCGACCCGGGCCCCGCGGTCCTCACCGGCGACACGATCCTCGGCCGGGGCACGACCGTCATCGCCGAGCCGGACGGCTCTCTGGGCCCGTACCTGGACTCGCTGCGGCTGCTGCGCGAGCTGCCCGACGGCACCGACGTCCTGCCGGGGCACGGCCCCGAGCTCGCCGACGCGCCCGCGGCCGCCCGCGCCTATCTCGCGCACCGCGAGGAGCGGCTCGACCAGGTGCGCCGGGCGCTGGACACACTCGGCCCCGACGCGACGCCGCGCCAGGTCGTGGAGATCGTGTACGCCGACGTCGACCCCGTGCTGTGGAAGGCCGCGGACAGCTCGGTGAAGGCGCAACTGGAGTACCTGCGCGCGGCCCGCTGACCCGGCTGGGTCAGGCGGGCACGGCCTCGGGGGTCGCGGCGGACTCGACGGAAGCACGCCGCAGCCACAGCACGGCGGCGACGACGAGTCCGCCCACGCCGCCGACCAGGAACGCCGCGTGCGGCCCGATCGCCTCGACGACGACACCTGCCCCGGACTGCCCCGCGGCGATGCCCACCGTCGCGGCCGTGACGACCCACCCGAACGCCTCCGTGCCCGCCCCCTCCGCGACGACGACGTCGATCGCGACGGAGTGGGCCGTCGTCTGCGGGGTGATCAGGGCCCCGGCCACGAGCATGACCAGTGCCGTCGCGACGACCGAGCCCGTCGCCGCGGCGAGGGTCATGGCGGCAACCGCGACCGCGAAGCCGACCAGCAGGACCGGGAGCCGCAGGTGCAGCGGGCGCGGCCACGGCCGGGCCGCGTAGCCCAGCCCGCCCAGTACCGACGTCACCGACCAGGCCGAGAGCAGGACACCGCCGAGGGCGGCGGACCCGGCCGCCGACGTCACCGCGGGCACCCCGACCTCGACCGTTCCGACGACGACACCGAACCCCAGCGACGCGAGCGCGACGGTGCGCATCCCGGGACTCGCGAGCGCACCGAGCACCGAACGACCGGTCCGGCGCGGGACGCCGCGCACCGCGCGGACGGCCCGGCTGCACGCGAACACCACGGTCCCGACGACCATCGCGGACGCCGCCACCAGCGCGCCGGTGCCGGGCCACGGCGCGGCGACGAGGAACGCCGCAACGGCCGGACCGAGGATGAAGAACACCTCGAGGCTGATCGCCTCGTAGCCGTAGCCGGCGTCGCGTCGCGGGCCGGGCGGCAGCAGCGCCGTCCACAGTGAGCGCGAGGCTCCGGGCAGCGCCGGCATCGTCGCGCCCGCGAGCACCGCGGCGGCCACCAGCGCGCCGAGCGGCCGTCCGGTCGCGACGAGCACGAGCAGCAGGGCCGACGCCCCGGCGAACAGCGCGGCGACGACGAGCAGCACCCGGGCGGGACCGCGGCGGTCCATGATCCGGCCCTGCGCCACCGCGCCGACCGACATCCCGACCAGGATGCCGGCCGAGACGAGACCCGCGGACGCGAACGACCCGGTCGTGCGCTGCACGTGGAGCAGGACGGCGAGGCCGTACATCGCGATCGGCAGCCGGCCCAGCGCCGAGCCGAGCACGGGGACCGCCGCGCCGGGGGTACGGACCGCGGCGCGGTAGTCGGAGAGCGAAACGGACACGCCTCCGACATTCACATGTCGGGTGCGGTCGGTGCCAGTGGGTTACGCGGCGGCTAACGGGCGCGGCGCGCGAGCCGCTCGGGCTCCAGGATCAGCACGCTCTTGCCCTCGAGCCGCAGCCAGCCGCGGTGCGCGAAGTCGGCGAGCGCCTTGTTGACGGTCTCGCGCGACGCGCCGACGAGCTGCGCGATCTCCTCCTGCGTCAGGTCGTGGGTGACCCGCAGCAGACCCGACTCCTGCGACCCGAACTGGCGCGCGAGCTGCAGCAGCGACTTGGCGACCCGACCGGGGACGTCGGTGAAGATCAGGTCGGCCAGCATGTTGTTGGTGCGGCGCAGGCGACGGGCGAGCACGCGCAGCAGCTGCTCCGCGATCTCGGGGCGCTTGCCGATCCACTCGCGCAGCGCGCCGCGGTCCATCGTGTACGCGCGGACCTCGGTGACCGCCGTGGCCGACGACGTGCGCGGCCCCGGGTCGAAGATCGACAGCTCGCCGAACATGTCCGACGGCCCGGCGACCATGAGCAGGTTCTCGCGACCGTCCGGCGACTTCCGGCCGATCTTCACCTTGCCGCTGCCGATGATGTAGAGACGGTCGCCGGGCTCACCCTCGGAGAAGATGACGTGCCCGCGCGGGAACTCGGCGGACTCCAGCGCCTGCGCGAGCACCTCCGCCGCATGTGGTTCCACGCCCTGGAAGATCCCGGCGCGGATCAGAACCTCGTCCACAGTCCCGCTCCTCATGTCATCCGTCGCCGGTCGGCGCGGATCATCGGCGCGTCAGTCTAGGGGGTAAGTGCCCGAACTGCGACGAGCGGTCACCCCGACATCCACCCGTCCGAGGGGTGGACCCGTACCCACCGGCCTCACGCGTCAAGAGGCGATCTTGCTCTCGGACGCGGGCTTGCGCTTGCCGGGGCGCCGGTTGCGCAGCCGGAAGAGCTCCAGAGCCCGGGCGGTCCCCTGCCGGAACATCGCCCTGACCTCCTCCGGGCGCGGCCGCTCGAGCATCTCGTCGAGCTCGTCCTGGGGCATGGTGGCGTCGCGCAGCCGGGACTCGACGCGCTCCATGCCGAGCGCGAAGAACATCACCAGCAGCGGTACGAGGACGGAAAGCCATGCAGTCATGTCACGGGGGATGATTCCGCACCCGGGACGGTCGGCGCGCACCGGGGGCGGCGAACCGCTGCGGCCGATACTCATTCGTGACCTACTCGGCGAACGGCCACGGCGCGGACACCGGTCGGGGCGTGTCGGTCCGCGCACGTAGTCTCGGGGTCGTGAGCACCCCTGCCCGGACGCTGCCGGATCGGCGCAGCGCGGCACGGCTCGCGGCCCGTGTCGCCGCGGGCGAGAGCTCGATCGGCCGGGCCCGGCGCGTCGGCCGGATCCTGCGCGCGCTGGCCGCCGCCTATCCCGACGCGCACTGCGAGCTCGACTTCACCACGCCCCTCGAGCTGGCCGTCGCCACGGTGCTGTCGGCGCAGACCACCGACGTGCGGGTCAACGAGGTCACGCCGGCCCTGTTCGCGCGCTACCGCACGGCGCTCGACTACGCGCAGGCCGACCGCACGGAGCTGGAGGAGCTGATCCGGCCGACCGGCTTCTACCGCAACAAGACGTCGTCGCTCATCGGGCTCGGGCAGGCGGTCGTCGACAGGTTCGACGGCGAGCTCCCTGCCCGCCTCGAGGACCTGGTCACGTTGCCGGGGATCGGCCGCAAGACGGCCAACGTCGTGCTCGGCAACGCCTTCGGCGTCCCCGGGATCACGGTCGACACGCACTTCGGCCGCCTCGTCCGGCGCTGGGGCTGGACCGACGAGGAGGACCCGGTCAAGGTCGAGCACGCGGTCGGCGCGCTGGTCCCCAAGCGCGACTGGACGATCGTGTCGCACCAGGTGATCTTCCACGGCCGCCGCGTCTGCCACGCGCGCAAACCCGCGTGCGGGGTGTGCACGCTGGCCGTCGACTGTCCGGCGTTCGGCGCGGGACCGACCGATCCCGAGAAGGCCGCGCCGCTGGTCAAGGGCCCGGAGCGCGACCATCTGCTGGCGCTGGCCGGCCTCGGTCCCACCGTGCCCGCGTCGCCGGACGCCTCCGCGTGACCGGCCCGATCCGCAGGCGGGGGCGATGAACCGAGCCGCGCTGCGCGGGCGGCGGGCGGAGATCGTCACGACGGTCGTCGTCGTGGTGCTCGTCGCGCTCGGCGTCGTCGCGCTCTGGCCGGGCGGTTCCTCCGACGGGTCGGCGGGCGGGTCGGGCGCCACGGGCACGGCCGCCACGTCCGACGCCGACGTCGCCGCCCTGCAGGCGCGCGCCGCCCTGCCGCCCTGCCCCGCACCGTCCGGGGCCCCGGCCGCGGGGCCGCTGGCCGGGGTGTCCGTGCCCTGTCTCGGCACGGGCGGGACCGTCGACCTCGGCGCAGCCCTCGCGGGCAGGCGCGCGTTGCTCAACGTGTGGGCGTCGTGGTGCGCGCCCTGCCGGGCGGAGCTGCCGGCGCTGGCCGAGTACGCGGCGCGCCCCGGGGCGGTACCGGTGATCGGGATCGACGTCCGCGACCAGCCGGGCCCCGCGCTCACGCTGCTCGCCGACCTGGGGATCAAGCTGCCCTCGGTCGCCGATCCCGACGGGACGCTCGCCGCCGCGCTCTCGCTGCCGCCCGCGGTGCCCGTGAGCTACCTCGTCGACGCCGACGGCACGGTCACCCCCATCCTGCCGCCGGTCCCGTTCACCTCGGCCGACGACGTCGCCGCCGCGGTCGCCCGGCACGGAGCGAAACCGTGAGCGAGGAGCTCTTCCCGGGCCAGGCCCCGGACTGGTTGGCCCCGCTGGTCGAACGCACCCGCGACTTCGACCCCGCCCAGATCGCCGCCCGGCGCGTCCCGCCCGTCGAGGGCGGCCGCCGCGCCGCGGTGCTCGTCCTGTTCGGCGAGGGCCCCGACGGTCCCGACGTCCTGCTCGCCGAGCGGTCCGCCCGGCTGCGCAACCACGCCGGCCAGGTGGCGTTCCCGGGCGGGGGCATCGACCCCGGCGACTCCGGGCCCGTGGGCGCCGCGCTGCGCGAGGCCGAGGAGGAGACAGGGCTCGCGGCGTCCGGCGTCGTACCGCTCTCGACGCTGTCGGACCTGTTCGTTCCGCCGTCGGGATTCGTCGTGACGCCGGTACTCGCGCACTGGGCGCGACCGGTCGCGGTGCGGGCCGTCGATCCCGGTGAGACGGCTCGCGTGGCGCGCGTCCCGCTCGCGCAGCTCGCCGATCCCGCCAACCGGATCAGCGTCCGGCATCCCTCGGGCGGGACGGGCCCGGCGTTCCTGGTGCCGGGGCTGTTCGTATGGGGTTTCACCGGGGGCTTATTGTCCGCGCTGTTGCATGCAGGGGGTTGGGAAAGGCCGTGGACCCCGTCGCGCACGCTGAGTCTCGCCGAAGCGCTGGATGCCCGCGGCGACGGATCGACTGGGCGGGAGGTCGCCGGGGGATGACCGGGGTCCTCGCGTGAGCGAGCGTGCGAGCGAACCGTCGACACAGCAGCAGTGCGAAGCGTCGGACCGAGCGGAGCGAGGTACGGCGTGAGCATCAGCTGGGTCGACATCGTCGTCGTGCTGTTGGCGATCGTCGCCGGTGTCTCGGGATGGCGCCACGGGATGGCCGTGGCGTTCCTGTCGTTCGTCGGCGTCCTCGGCGGCGCCATCCTCGGCGTGCGGTTGGCCCCGCTCATCGTCTCCGGGATCACCTCGCAGCACACGCGGGTGATCGTGAGCATCGTCGTCGTCGTGCTGCTCGTGGCGCTCGGGGAGACGACGGGTGTCTTCTTCGGGAGGCGCATCCGCGACCGGATCACCGGCGAGCGCACGCTCAAGGTCGACTCCGCGCTCGGCTCGCTGCTGCAGGCGTTCACCGTCGTCGTGGCGGCGTGGCTGGTCGCGCTCCCGCTGGCGTCGGCGAGCTTCCCCGGGCTGGCGGCGAGTGTGCGCAGCTCCGAGGTCCTGCAGTCGGTCGACTCCGTGATGCCCTCCGGCGCCCGCAAGCTCCCCGCCGAGCTGCGCCAGCTGCTCGACGACTCGGGGTTCCCCGACGTCCTCAGCCCCTTCGCGCCGACGCCGATCACCGCCGTCGGCCCGCCCGACTCCGCGCTCGCCCGCAGCCAGGTCGTTCGCGACGTCGCCGGCAGCGTCCTCAAGGTCCGGGGCCGCGCGCCCTCGTGCCAGCGGCAGCTGGAGGGCACGGGCTTCGTCGTCGGCCCGCAGCGGGTCATGACGAACGCGCACGTCGTCGCGGGGACGAACCAGACCTCGGTCGAGGTCCCGTCCCGGGGCGGCCGCACCCGCACTCTCGCCGCGACCGTCGTCTACTACGACCCCGAGGTCGACGTCGCCATCCTGTCCGTGCCCGACCTCGACGCCGATCCGCTGACCTTCACCCCCGACGCGGGTCGAGCCGGAGACGACGCGATCGTGCTCGGCTACCCGCTCGACGGCCCCTACACCGCGACCGCGGCCAAGGTGCGTGACCGCATCCAGCTGCGCGGACCCGACATCTACGACAACGGCACCGTCACCCGCGACGTCTACACGATCCGCGCCGTCGTCCGGTCCGGCAACTCGGGCGGTCCGATGATCACCCCCGGCGGGCAGGTGCTGGGTGTCGTGTTCGGGGCGGCGCTCGACGACTCCGAGACCGGCTTCGTCCTCACCGCCGACCAGGTGTCGGCCGCCCTCAACGCCGCCGACAACCTGACCCGGCGGGCCGACACCGGCACCTGCGCCGCCTGACCGACTCCCCGCGGATCGGCGGGCGGCGTGCTGCCGCACGCGTTCGGCAGGGTGATCGCGGTTCGCGGGACGTGAGCGTTGTCCGACGTGCGCGTTCGGACCGGCGTGATCACCAATTACGGGACATGAGCGCCATTCCCGGCGCGCATGTCCCGCAGACGGCGATCACCCCCGGCCGACCGCCCGGAGCGGCCCCGCGGGGTGATCCCCACTCACGGCATGAGCATTCCGACGCGAGCCTCCGTCGGGGTGATCACCACTCCAGGGACGTGAACGCCACTCCCAGCGCGCATGTCCCGCAGACGACGATCACCGCCAGGTCGAACGCAGCCCTCCGCGCGCCCCCGACCGACGGACGTGCCCACTGCGGCCCTGACCGCCGGACGCACCCCGGTCAGGACCGCACCCCGCGCGCAACCTCACGGTCGGATTCCCGGCCCAGAACAGCAGTGAGGTTGCGCCCGGAAGTGCGCCCGACGCGGCTCGGCCACGACCCGCGCGGACCGCTCACCTTTACGGACACAGCGCGGAGGGCTCAGACGTCGCGGGTGATCGTCTCGTCGCGGCCGGGGCCGACGCCGATGGCGCTGACCGGGGCGCCGGTGAGCTCCTCGATGCGACGCACGTAGGCGCGGGCGTTGGCGGGCAGCTCGTCGAAGGTGCGGCAGGCGGAGATGTCCTCGAACCAGCCCGGCAGCTCCTCGTAGATCGGAAGGGCGTGGTGGACGTCGGTCTGGGTCATGGGCATGTCGTCGACCCGCTTGCCGTCGACCTCGTAGGCCACGCAGATCGGCACGGTCTCCAGACCCGACAGGACGTCGAGCTTGGTGAGGAAGTAGTCGGTGATGCCGTTGACCCGCACCGCGTACCGGCCGATGACGGCGTCGAACCAGCCGCAGCGGCGGGGCCGCCCGGTGGTCACGCCCACCTCGCCGCCGACCTTGCGCAGCCGCTCGCCCCACTCGTCGTGCAGCTCGGTCGGGAACGGGCCGGAGCCGACGCGTGTGGTGTAGGCCTTGAGGATCCCGATGACCCGGTCGATCTTGTTCGGCCCGATGCCGGAGCCGACGGCGGCACCGGCCGCGGTCGGGTTCGAGCTGGTGACGAAGGGGTAGGTGCCGTGGTCGACGTCGAGCAGGGTGCCCTGCGAGCCTTCCAGCAGGATCGTCTCGCCCGCCTCGAGCGCCTTGTTCAGCAGCAGGCGCGTGTCGGCGATGCGGTGGCTGAAGCGCTCCCCGCAGCCGAGCACCGTGTCGACGACCTCGTCGACGTCGAGGGCGCGGCGGTTGTAGACCTTGACGAGGATCTGGTTCTTCAGCTCCAGCGCGGCCTCGACCTTCTGCCGCAGGATCTTCTCGTCGAGCACGTCGGCCGCGCGGACGCCGACGCGGGCGACCTTGTCCTGGTAGGCGGGGCCGATGCCGCGGCCCGTCGTACCGATCTTGGCCTTGCCGAGGAAGCGCTCGGTGACTTTGTCGATCGCGATGTGGTACGGCATGATCAGGTGCGCGTCGGCGCTGATCATGAGCCCGCTGGTGTCGACGCCGCGGCCCTCCAGGCCGCTGAGCTCCTCGAGCAGTACCCCGGGGTCGACCACCACCCCGTTGCCGATGACGTTGCGCACCCCCGGCGTCAGGATGCCGGAGGGGATCAGGTGCAGCGCGAAATCCTGCCCGTCGGGCAGGACGACGGTGTGGCCTGCGTTGTTGCCGCCCTGGTAGCGCACCACCCACTGGACCTGGCCGCCGAGGATGTCGGTGGCCTTGCCCTTGCCCTCGTCGCCCCACTGGGCTCCGATCAGCACGATCGCCGGCATGTGAAACTCCAAGTCCTGGACGCGCGGAGCGACCGCGGCGCGCTTTCGCGCCGCGGCGGGGAGGGTAACCGATCAGAGTGAGCACGATCGATTCCTCGGTGATGCTGCTGACCGTCGGGGACGAGGCCACGGGCCGGCGGCTTCCGTTCCACGGTAGTCGCCCGGGCGCACGCCTCGCCCGGGTGCCCGCGGCACTGGCCGCGGTTCCGGCGGTCCGGCTGCCCTCGCGGCCCGGCCGCACCGACCTCGACCCGGTGCTCGACGAGCAGCGCCCGGGGCGGGTCGTCGTCTCCGGGACCGACGCCGACCTCGCGGCGGTGCTGGTGCGCCTGCTGCGCAGGGAGCTGCTCGGGGCGGTCGAGGTCGCGTTCGTGCCGACGACGCGCCGCTCGGCCGCGGCCGCGGCCTGGGGGCTGCCGCGCGACCGGGCGGCGGCCGCGGCGCTGGCCCTCGACGGAACGGCGTCGCCGGTGCCGCTGATCCGCGACGACGCGGGGGGCGTGCTCGTCGGCCGCGGCGAGGTGCGCAACCTGCGCGGCGAGGCCTACTGCGACAACACGCTCGTCGTCAGGGGGTCGGTGCGCAGGCTGCTGGCCGCGCCCGGTCCGCAGGGCGTGTCGTCGCTGGCGGGGCGCGGGGTCCGGGCGGCGACGGGCCGCGCGCTGCAGATCGGCTGCGTGGGGGCGCGGGTCGTCGTGAACGGGGTGGAGCATCCGCGCGAGGTGCCGCGCTGGACGTGGTACCGGCACACCGAGGACTGGTTGCTCGTCCGCCCGTGACGCCGCGACCCGTTGCAGCGCATGGCGAAACACGTTCGGAACATGCGAGTAACACCCCGAACGTAGAACTGTCCGCATGCACCTGAGCCCCCAGGAGCGGGACAAGCTGCTCGTCCACGTCGCCGCCGACGTCGCACGCACCCGCCGAGCCCGTGGCCTCCGGATGAACCATCCCGAGGCCATCGCGTTGATCACCGACCACGTGCTGGAGGGCGCCCGCGACGGCCGGACCGTCAGCGAGCTGATGGCCAGCGGCCGCGAGGTCCTCGGCCGCGCCGACGTGCTGGACGGGGTCGGCGAGATGATCGACTCGGTCCAGGTCGAGGCCACGTTCCCGGACGGCACGAAGCTCGTCACCGTGCACAGCCCGATCGTCTGATGGCGGGCGGAGGCGCCGCCGCGGGCGGCTGGGCCCCGGGACAGGTCATCCCCGGTGACGAGCCCGTGGAGCTCAATCCGGGCCGGGAACGCACGACGCTCGTCGTCACCAACACCGGTGACCGGCCCGTGCAGGTCGGCTCCCACTTCCACTTCGCGGCCGTCAACCCCGGGCTGGCGTTCGACCGTGCGGCCGCCTGGGGCACCCGGCTCGACGTGCCTGCGGGCACGTCGGTGCGGTTCGAGCCGGGCGTCGAGAAGGAGGTCGTCCTGGTGCCGCTGGCCGGCGCCCGCCGGGTGTCCGGGCTGCGCGCCGAGTACGCCGGAGCCCTGGACGAGCGCACCGCGGAGCCCACCGAGAGGAACTACGGCGCATGACGGCCATCGACCGGGCCCGCTATGCAGACCTGTTCGGCCCGACGACGGGCGACCGCATCCGGCTGGCCGACACGAACCTGCTGATCGAGGTGACCGAGGACCGCAGCCGTGGGCCGGCCTCGGGCGACGAGGTGATCTTCGGCGGCGGCAAGGTCATCCGCGAGTCCATGGGTCAGTCCACGGTGACCTCGGCCGAGGGGGCCCCCGACCTGGTCATCACCGGCGCGGTGGTCCTGGACCACTGGGGCGTCGTCAAGGCGGACGTCGGCATCACCGACAGGCGCATCACCGGGATCGGCAAGGCGGGCAACCCGGACACCATGGACGGCGTGGACTTCCCCATCGGGCCGTCCACGGAGATCATCGCCGGGAACGGCAAGATCCTCACCGCGGGTGGGATCGACGTCCACGTCCACTTCATCACTCCGGGGCTCGTCGACACCGCGCTCGCCGCGGGGCTCACGACGCTGGGCGGCGGCGGCACCGGGCCCGCCGAGGGCACGAAGGCCACGACCGTCACGCCCGGGCCGCGCAACCTCGCGCGGATGTTCCAGGCGCTCGACCACCTGCCGGTCAACGTCCTGCTGATGGGCAAGGGCAACACGACCAGCACCGACGCGCTCTGGGAGCAGCTGCGGGCGGGCGCGGGCGGGTTCAAGCTGCACGAGGACTGGGGGACGACCCCGGCGGCGATCGACGCGTGCCTGCGCGTCGCGGACGCGTCCGGCGTACAGGTCGCCATCCACACCGACACCCTCAACGAGGCCGGTTTCCTGGAGTCGACGGTCGAGGCGATCGCCGGCCGCTCGATCAACGCGTTCCACACCGAGGGCGCCGGCGGCGGGCACGCGCCGGACATCATCGAGGTCGTCGGGACGGGGAACATCCTGCCCAGCTCGACGAACCCGACCCGGCCGCACACCGTCAACACGCTCGACGAGCACCTCGACATGCTGATGGTCTGCCACCACCTCAACCCGTCGGTACCCGAGGACCTGGCGTTCGCCGAGAGCCGCATCAGGCCGACGACGATCGCCGCCGAGGACGTGCTGCACGACATCGGCGCGATCTCGATGATGAGCTCGGACTCGCAGGCCATGGGCCGCATCGGCGAGGTCGTCATCCGCACCTGGCAGACCGCGCACGTCATGAAGGCGGCCCGCGGCGCGCTGCCCGGCGACGGGCAGGCCGACAACCTGCGGGCGCGGCGCTACGTCGCGAAGTACACGATCAACCCGGCGATCGCGCACGGCATGGGCGAGGAGATCGGGTCGGTCGAGGTCGGCAAGCTCGCCGACCTCGTGCTGTGGGACCCGAAGTTCTTCGGCATCCGCCCCGACCTCGTGCTCAAGGGCGGGTTCATCGCGTGGGCCGCGATGGGCGACGCCAACGCGTCGATCCCGACCCCGCAGCCGGTGCTGGCCCGGCCGATGTTCGGCGCGGCACCGGCGGTCGCGGCGGCGACGAGCCTGAACTTCGTCGCCCCCGCGGCGCTGGAGGCGCGGTCGCTGGAGTCGCTCGGCCTCGCGAAGCCGGCCGCGCCGGTCGCGGACACCCGGTCGGTGACCAAGGCCCACATGCTGCTCAACGACGCGACCCCCTCGGTGAAGGTCGATCCCGACTCCTTCGAGGTGCGGATCGACGGCGACGTCGTCGAGCCCGCCCCGGTGTCCGAGCTGCCGATGGCCCAGCGCTACTTCCTGTTCTGATGCCCACCCTCGCCACGCTCGTCCTGTCCGACGCCCGGTTCCCCGGCGGCGGCCACGTGCACTCCGGCGGCCTGGAGGAGGCCGTGGCCCGCGCGCTGGTCACCGGGGTCGGCGATCTCGGCACGTTCCTGCACGGGAGGCTGCGCACCGCAGGTCTCGTCGCCGCCTCCTTCGCCGCGGCGGCGGCGGTCGCCGCGGGCTCCGCGGAGCCGTGCTGGGCGGCGCTGGACGCCGAGCTCGACGCGCGCACCCCGTCGGCGGCGCAACGCGACGCGTCGCGCGCGCAGGGTCGCGGCACGCTGCGCGCCGCCCGCGCGTCGTGGCCGTCCCCGGTCCTCGACGCGCTGGTGGCGGCGCATCCGCGGCCGCACCATCCGCTGCTCGTCGGGGCGGTCGTCGGGATCGCGGGCGGCGACCCCGTCGAGGCCGCGCAGTGCGTCGCGTACCTGGCCGTGAGCGGACCGGCCTCGGCCGCCGTCCGGCTGCTCGGCCTCGACCCGATCGCCGTCAACGCCGCGATCGTCGCGATGGCGCCGACCGTCGACGAGGTGGTCGCGCTCGCCGTCGCGGCGGCGGACCGGGCGCCCGCCGACCTCCCCGCACCCGGGGCCCCGATGCTCGACCTCCTGGCCCAGTCCCACGTCCGCCACCACCGAGAGCAGGTGCGTCTCTTTGCGTCCTGAGGACCACGTCGGCCACGGCCACGGTCACCTGGTGACCTACGACCCGACCGAGACCGAGCCCGACCACCACGACACCCCGCCCACCCACGGCCGGGCGGTCCGGATCGGGATCGGCGGACCGGTCGGCAGCGGCAAGACCGCGCTGGTCGCGGCGTTGGCGCGCAGCCTGGCCGACCGGGTCCGGCTCGCCGTCGTCACCAACGACATCTACACGACCGAGGACGCCGACTTCCTGCGCCGCAACGCCGTGCTGCCGCCCGACCGCGTCGAGGCCGTCCAGACCGGCTGCTGCCCGCACACCGCCATCCGCGACGACATCACCGCGAACCTCGACGCCGTCGAGACGCTCGAGGAGCGGTTCGGCGACCTCGACCTCGTGCTCGTCGAGTCCGGCGGCGACAACCTCACCGCCGTGTTCAGCCGGGGTCTGGTCGACCGGCAGATCTTCGTCGTCGACGTCGCGGGCGGCGACAAGGTGCCGCGCAAGGGCGGGCCGGGCGTCACGACCGCCGACCTGCTCGTCATCAACAAGATCGACCTGGCACCGCTCGTCGGCGCGGACCTCGGCGTCATGACCTCGGATGCGCACCGGATGCGCGGCGAGCTGCCGGTCATCGCCCAGTCGCTCGTTCACGACCCGGGGGCCACCGACGTCGGCGAGTGGGTGCTCGCGCAGGTCGGCGCCGTCCGCGCGGCGGCCTGAGGTGCGCGCCCGCGCCGTGCTCGCGGTCGAGCGGGACACCGGTGGCCGGTGCGTGGTGCGCGAGCTGCGGTCGGAGTCGCCGCTGTCGCTGGTGCCGCGCCGCGGCGTCGCCGGCGCCCTCGACACCGGGGTGACCGTCCACCTCGTCGGGTCCGCGACCACCCCGCTCGCGGGCGACGACGTGGAGCTCGACGTCCGCGTCGGGCCCGGGGCGGCGCTGGTGCTCACCGGCGTCGCCGCGGCCGTCGCGCTGCCCGGGGCCGGCCGGGCGAGCACCCTGACCGTCCGCGTCGAGCTCGACGACGGGGCCTGCCTGCAGTACCTGCCGGAGCCGACGGTCGTGACCTCCCGCGCCGACCACCGCACGCTGCTGCACGCGACGCTGCACCCGACGGCACGGCTGCGCGCCAGGGAGGTGCTCGTCGGGGGGCGCAGCGGCGAGCCGTCGGGACGCTACGCCGGGACGACGCGGGTGGTCGAACGTGCGCGTCCGGCTCCGGGCACGACGTCGGACCGGGTGCTGCTGCACCAGACGCAGGAGCTCGGCGACGCCGGGCTCACCGCCTCGTCCGCGTACCTCGGCGGACGTCGCGTGCTGGCGACCGAGGTGCTCGTGTGGGGCGACGACTCGGCGGACGGCGCCGTCGGCGACGACTGGTCCCTGACGTCGCTACGGGGCCGCGGCAGCCTCGCCACGGCCGTCGGGCACGACGCCGTCGGCGCGCAGCGGGCGCTCGCCGAGGCGGTCGCGGCCCACCCGGGCTGGACGTCGACGGTGCTGGCCGGCGCCGAGCGGGCACGCCCGGCCCCACCGCCTCACGCGGCGGCGGACGAGTCCGGGCGGCGGTGGTAGGAGTCGACGTACTCCTGGCCGGTGAGCTGGGCGATCGCGTCCATCACCTCGTCGGTCACGGCGCGCCGGATGGCCGGCGAGTTCTCGAGACCCTCGTAGCGCGAGAAGTCGAGAGGCGTGCCGAAGCGGACGGTGACGGGCTTGATGCGCGGCACCTTCGCCCCGACGGGCTGCACCTTCTCGGTGCCCACCAGGCCGACCGGGACGACCACCGCGCCGGTGGTGAGCGCGAGCGTCGCGACGCCGGTGTGCCCGCGGTGCAGGCGGCCGTCGAGCGAGCGCGTGCCCTCCGGGTAGATGCCGAACGCGCCGCCCGCCTCGAGGACGGTGCGGCCCGCGTCGAGCGCGGCGAGCCCGGCCTTGGCGTTGCCGCGGTCGACCGGGACGTAGCCCAGCGCCGAGAGGAACCGCGCGCCGACGCGGCTCTTCAGACTGCGACCGGTGAAGTACTCGGCCTTGGCCAGGAACGCGACCGGGCGCGGCGTGACCAGCGGGATCACGGCTGTGTCGACGGCGGCGCGGTGATTGGACGCGAAGATCACCGGGCCGGTCGTCGGGACGCCGTCGGCGCCCTCGACACGCGGCCTCCAGAGCAGTAGAGCGAGCGGACGAATGACCCACCTGACTAGGAACTGCACTGCTGCTCGACCTCTCCCCAAGAGTCGACCGTTCCGGCGCCCCCGCCGCCCATCATTCTCTCCCACCCATTGTGACCGCCAGGTCACCGGAGTGGAACGGCGCCGCGACGCCGCGAGGACGTTCCGACGCGGAACGCCCGTCCGGGGTGTCCCGGTTCCCGCGCCGGGCCACCCGGCCGACGGCACGGCCCCGACCGGGGGCGGCCCGCCTGCCTCCGACGCTCAGGAGAGGCCGAGCTCGCCCGGGGCGGCCGGGTCGGAGTCGGCCAGGAACGTGCGGCAGCGCTCGACCTCGTCGGTCTCGCCGATCGCCTCGGCCGCCCGCAGCAGCGCGGCCAGGGCCCGCAGGAACCCGCGGTTGGGCTCGTGCGACCACGGGATCGGACCGAAACCCTTCCAGCCGTTGCGCCGCAGCTGGTCGAGGCCGCGGTGGTAGCCGGTGCGGGCGTAGGCGTAGGCCGTGACCGGCTCGCCGGACGCGAGTGCGTCCTCGGCCAGCGTCGCCCACGCGATCATGGACGCGGGATGCGCGGCGGCGACCGCCTTGGCATCCGTACCGCCCGCCAGCTCCGCCGCAGCCGGGTCGACGGGCAGCCGCGTGGGCTCGGGGCCGAGCAGGTTCCCGTGCAGACTCATCGCACGCCCTCGCCGGAACTCGGGCGGCGCTGCGCGCACGCGCTGTGCCGATGATTCGCTCGCTGACGCTCACTCATGGCGCCAATCCTGCCCCGAGCCCGCAGGCGGCCCTCAGCGCAGGGTGCGCCCGGCGGACTTCAGCGTCTGGCAGGCCTCGACGACGCGGTCGGTCATCGACTGCTCGGCCTTCTTCAGGTACGAGCGCGGGTCGTAGTGCTTCTTGCTGCCGACCTCGCCGTCGATCTTCAGCACGCCGTCGTAGTTCTGGAACATGTGCCCGGCGATCGGCCGGGTGAACGCGTACTGGGTGTCGGTGTCGACGTTCATCTTGACGACGCCGTACGAGATCGCCTCGTGGATCTCCTCGAGCGCCGAGCCCGAGCCGCCGTGGAAGACCAGGTCGAAGGGCTTCGCGTCGGACGACAGGCCGAGCTTGGCGCGCGCGACCTCCTGCCCCTCCTTGAGCACCTCGGGGCGGAGCTTGACGTTGCCCGGCTTGTAGACGCCGTGCACGTTGCCGAACGTGGCCGCCAGCAGGTAGCGACCCTTCTCACCGGTACCCAGCACGTCGACGGTGCGCTCGTAGTCGCCCGGAGTCGTGTACAGCTTCTCGTTGATCTCGTTCTGGACGCCGTCCTCCTCGCCGCCCACGACGCCGATCTCGACCTCGAGGATGATCTTCGCCTTCGCGGCGGCGTCGAGCAGCTCGGCCGCGATCGACAGGTTCTCCTCCAGCTCGACCGCCGAGCCGTCCCACATGTGCGACTGGAACAGCGGCTCCTCGCCGCGGGCCACCCGCTCGGCGCTGATGGCCATCAGGGGCCGGACGAACCCGTCGAGCTTGTCCTTGGGGCAGTGGTCGGTGTGCAACACGACGTTGACGGGGTAGCGCGCGGCGACGACGTGCGCGAACTCCGCCAGGGCGACCGACCCGACGACCATGTCCTTGACGCCCAGCCCGGACGCGAACTCCGAGCCACCCGTCGACAGCTGGACGATGCCGTCGCTCTCGGCCTCCGCGAACGCGCGCAGCGCCGCGTTGAGGGTCTCGCTGCTCGTCACGTTGATCGCCGGGAAGGCGTACTCGCCCTTCTTGGCTCCGTCGAGCATCTGGTTGTAGACCTCGGGGGTGGCGATCGGCATGTGACGTCCTCTCGTGTCGGAGCTCGTGGGCGGCGCACGTCCGAGCATGTCGGTGCTCGTCACCCACGAGTATCGCGTACCCGCCACCGGGCTCCGCCAATGCCGGATCCGGCCGCCGATAGACTCCGACGAGTGAACGGGGAGGGGAGTCCGGCGAGCCAGCACGCGTACGAGCCCCACGACCGCAACGGCGTCGGGGGTGCGTTCCCGGGTTCGGCGACCGGTCGCCATGCCCCGAGCGACGGCGAACGTGCGGTCGAGCAGACCCTCAGTCGGCTGCGCCGCATCGACTCGGGTCCCGATCCGGTCGCCGCGGTGCCACCGCCCCCACCGGGCACGCCGCCGCGCACGTTGGCCGATCTCTACAACGACCACCGGCTCCGGCTCGTCCGGCTCGCGGTGCTGCTCGTCGACGAGCCGACCACGGCCGAGGACGTCGTGCAGGAGGCGTTCGCCGGCCTGCACCGCAACTGGTCCGGCCTGCGCGACGAGGCGGCCGCGGTCGCGTACCTGCGCACCGCCGTCGTCAACGGGTCCCGGTCGGTGCTGCGCCGGCGCCGCACTGCGCGCGACTACGTGCCCCCGCACACGGTCACCGCGCGGTCGGCCGAGTCGCTCGCGATGCTCTCGGCCGAGCACCAGGCCGTCGTCGACGCGCTGGCGACGCTGCCGCCGCGGCAGCGCGAGGTGCTCGTGCTCCGCTATTACGGTGGGATGTCGGAAGCCGAGATCGCGGAGGCGACGGGGATCAGCCGCGGTACGGTCAAGTCGACGGCGAGCCGCGGGCTCGACACCGTCGCGAAGGTGATGGCGGCCCGAGCGTCGGGCCGGTGACCTCCACCCGGCGGCGACCAGGGAGAACAACCGTGACGGCGATGGACGACCCGGGACGGAAGCTGTCGGAGGCGCTGCGCGCCCGCGCCGGCCAGTCCGGGCTGCACGCCTTCCCGGCCCCGGCGACGCCGCCCGCGCCGGGCTCGCCCTCGGGTCGCTACGCGCCCGCGTCGCCGGTGCCGCACGTCCCGGCGGGGCCCGGCGCCACGATGCACGGTTCGTCCGTGCAGCAGGCGGCGCCGCCGCACGTGCTCGCGACGACGGCCGGCCACCAGGGGTCCGGCCGCTGGGCGGAGACGGCCCCCGGCGGCCGGCGGCGCGCCGAGCCGCCCAGCCCGATGAACCAGGTCTGGTGGGCGCTCGGGGTCGCCCTCCTGGGGGGTGCGGTGCTCGGCTGCGCCCTGGCGTTGCTCTCCGTGCTCGTGCCGGGGCTGCTACCGGCGCTCGGGTGACAGCGGCAACCCGGTACCGTCGACGATCGTGACGAACCTCCTCGGCTCCGTGCCGTCGACCGCCACGCTCGCCCTCGGTCCGGAGTGGCTCCAGCCCGACACGATCATCGAGTGGCTCGGCCCCTGGGCTCTCGTCGGTCTGGCCCTGATCGTCTTCGCCGAGTGCGGGCTGCTGCTCGGCTTCTTCCTGCCCGGCGACTCGCTGCTGTTCACGGCGGGCCTGTTCGTCCACCTCGGCGCGATCAAGACGCCGCTGTGGCTGACGTGCCTGATCCTCGTCGTCGCCGCGTTCGCCGGGAACGTGTGCGGCTACTGGATCGGCCGCAAGGCCGGACCGGCGATCTTCGACAAGCCGAAGTCGCGGCTGTTCAAGCCCGAGCACGTCGAGAAGACGCAGGGCTTCTTCGACAAGTACGGCAACCGGGCGATCGTCATGGCGCGTTTCGTGCCGATCGTCCGGACGTTCATCACCGTGATGGCCGGCGTCGCGAGGATGGACGCGCGCCGGTACATGACCTACTCGCTCATCGGCGGGGTGGTCTGGGCCGCAGGGGTGACCGTGCTCGGCTACTTCCTCGGGAGCTTCGACGTCGTCAAGAACAACATCGAGGCGATGCTCGTCCTGATCGTGCTGATCTCCGTCATCCCGATCATCATCGAGTTCGTCCGGGCGCGGCGCGCGCGCCCGGGACCCGCGCACCGGGCACGCCGCTGATCACCTTTGCGGTGCGCGTGCCCGGCGACCATGCTGGAGACCAGTGACCACCACGACCGCCCTCGCGACGGCCTTGGCCTGGGGGCCGCTCGACTCGGCCGCCCCGGCCACGGTCTGGGCCGTCGTGCTGACGTTCGTCTTCCTCGAGTGCGCATTCATCGTCGGGCTGTTCCTGCCGGGTGACTCGCTGCTCGTCGCGGCGGGCGTCGTGCTCGCGCAGCACGGGCACGAGCGCGGCGCCTGGATGCTCGCGGTCCTCGCGGCCGTCGTCGCCGTGGCCGGCAACCAGGCCGGCTATCTCGTCGGCCGCTACACCGGCACCCGCATCCTCGCCCGCAAGGACGGGCGGATGCTCAACAAGGCCAACCTCGAACGGGCCGGGGCCTTCCTCGACCGGTGGGGGTTCTGGTCGATCATCGTCGCGCGCTGGATCCCCTGGATCCGCACGCTGGCCCCGATGATCGCGGGCGCCGTCAAGATGGACAACCGGAAGTTCCTGCTGGCCAACGCCGTCGGTGCGGTCCTCTGGGTGCCGACGTTGATGATGCTCGGCTACTACGGCGCCTGGGTCCTCGACTCGGTGCCGTGGCTCAAGACGGTCGCGGTCGTCGCGTCCATCGCGTTCTTCGTCGTCGGCACCGGGCTCGGGGTGTGGCGCTACCGGCAGGAGATGAAACGCCCGATCGACGAGACCGCGACGCTGCCCGAGCACCGGATCGCCGCGGCGTCGGTGACCGAGGCGGCGGCCGCGCCGGCCGCGGCCGACGG
>Ga0182736_1001647_pt1 | contig 20383 bp, 16 predicted proteins | sample eDN5th30CKraftBY_FD_128882 | JGI IMG/M metagenome (GOLD analysis project Ga0182736, IMG submission 128882) | Enriched backyard soil microbial communities from Emeryville, California, USA - eDNA 5th pass 30_C Kraft BY (version 2) (version 2) | ecosystem: Environmental > Terrestrial > Soil >... | reverse complement strand
CGGCCTGCTGACGGCGCTGTACTTCATCGGCTTCGCTGCCGCGCAGATTCCTGTCGGCGTACTGCTCGATCACTTCGGGCCGGCGCGTGTGACGGCCGGCATGCTCGTGTTCGCCGCGGCGGGCATTGGCGTGTTTGGGGCCTCGAATAGCCTGGCAGGGCTGATGTCCGGGCGCCTGCTCATCGGCGTGGGCGTGTCGGTGTGTCTGGCGGCGGCGTTCAAGGCGTCGGCGCAGCATTTCCCGATCTGGCGCCTGCCGCTCATCAACGGATTCACGATGGCCGTCGGCGGATTGGGCGGCGTCGTCGTCGGATCGCCGCTGTCGGCGCTGCTGCAATTCGCAACGTGGCGTCAGGTGTGCTTCGGGCTCGCGGTGTTCACGCTCGTCGTCGCGGCGGCGATTGCGCTCTTCGCGCCGCGCAAGGCGGATACGCATCATCAGGCGGACATCGTCACGCAGTTCAAGGGCACGTGGCACATCATGAGAAGCGCCGCGTTCTGGAAGATCGCGTCGTTTCCGGTCGTCACGCAGGGCGTCTTCTTCGCGATGCAGTCGCTCTGGATCCGTCCCTATCTCATCGACGTGATGAATCTCACGCCCGCGCATTCGTCGGCGATCGTCTCCGTGCTCGGTTTCGCGATGATGTTCGGCTCGGTGGGCTTCGGCGCGGCGGCGCGCAGTCTCGAGCGGCGCGGCGTGTCGGTGTACGCGTTCTGCGGCGCGGGCATGGTGCTTTTCGTCGCCACCCAGTTGCTGATGGTGCTGCGCGTGCCGCTGCCGCCCGCGACGCTCATCGCCGCGTATGGCGTATTCGGCGGCACGGGCATCCTGAGTTATGCGGTCGCGGCGAAGTATTTCCCGTCGCACATGGCGGGACGCGTGAATACGACGCTCACGCTCGTCATCTTCCTGCTGATCTTCGGCTTTCAGGTCGGGGTCGGCACTATGTTGTCGCTTTGGCCTGCGGAAGCGGGGCGCTATCCGGCATCGGCGCATATTTCGGTGTGGGCGGCACTGATTGCGCTGCAAGTGGCGAGCGCGATCTGGTACATGTTGCCGGGCCGCGCGCTGCACGAACGCGAGGCGGAAGTGGAAAACGCGGCGTCGTGATCGGGGCGGCGGGAGGCAAGCAGAGCGCTCCCAAATTTGGCAGATGTGTCAATTTAACGCTATAATTCGAAGGTTTGAGCACATCAACCCGCACCCTAGCGCCTACCTCCCACACACCGTCGTTCGCTGCGCCAGTCGGCGCGCGCCGCACGCCGCCAGTCGCCCGCTTCGTCACTGCGTTTGCCCATGCAAGCGAGCTGAACCGAACCGCGACGCGCGCCTCGCGAGCCGCCGCCACACTGCGCGAAGGAAACCCCTCGTTCTTCGAGCGACGGGAAGCCAAGCCTGAATTTCGGACAGACAGGTCGGTAACAGGGTGTTCCCCAAGGAGCTTCCCGTGTTGCCGTCATTTTCCCCCGCACTTCTCGCACTTGCCGACGGCACGGTCTTTCGTGGTCAATCGATCGGCGCGCCCGGTTCGACGATCGGCGAAGTGGTGTTCAACACCGCAATCACCGGTTATCAGGAAATCCTGACCGATCCGAGCTATGCCCGCCAGATCGTCACGCTGACCTATCCGCACATCGGCAACTACGGCGTGAACGCCGAAGACGTCGAAGCCACCAAAGTCCATGCCGCCGGCCTCATCATTCGCGACCTGCCGGTGCTCGCATCCAACTTCCGTTCCGAGCAGACGCTCTCCGACTATCTCAAGGCGCAAGGCGTCGTCGCGATCGCCGGCATCGACACGCGCAAGCTCACGCGTATCCTGCGCGAGAAGGGCGCGCAGAACGGCTGCATTCTCGCCGGTTCCGATGACGAAGCGAAAGCGCTCGAGCTCGCACGCTCGTTCCCGGGCCTCGCGGGCATGGACCTCGCGAAGGTCGTGTCGACGGACCAGCCCTACGAATGGACGCAGACCGAATGGCGTCTGGGCAGCGGCTACGGCAAGCAGGAAGCGCCGAAGTTTCGCGTCGTCGCGTTCGACTATGGCGTGAAGTACAACATCCTGCGCATGCTGGCGGAGCGCGGTTGCCACGTGACCGTGCTGCCCGCGAAATCGACCGCCGCCGATGCGCTCGCGCTCAATCCGGACGGCATCTTCCTGTCGAACGGCCCCGGCGATCCGGAGCCGTGCGATTACGCCATCGCGGCCACCAGGGAATTCATCGAGCGCGGCATTCCGACGTTCGGCATCTGCCTCGGCCATCAGATCATGGGTCTCGCCGTCGGCGCGAAGACGATGAAGATGAAGACCGGCCACCACGGCGCGAACCATCCGGTGAAGGACATGGACGACGGCCGCGTGGTCATCACGTCGCAGAACCACGGTTTCGCGGTCGATGCGTCGACGCTGCCCGCCAACGCGAAAGTCACGCACGTCTCGCTCTTCGACGGCACGCTGCAAGGCTTCGCGCTCACCGACAAGCCCGCCTTCTGCTTCCAGGGCCATCCGGAAGCGTCGCCCGGCCCGCACGACATCGCGTATCTGTTCGACCGCTTCATCAAGCTGATGGAAGCACAGAAGGTCGCAGCCTAAGAACAGAACATCGCAAATATACAGAGCACAGTTATGCCGAAGCGCACAGACATCAAGAGCATCCTCATCATCGGCGCGGGTCCGATCATCATCGGCCAGGCGTGCGAGTTCGATTATTCGGGCGCGCAAGCATGCAAGGCGCTGCGTGAGGAAGGCTACAAGGTCATCCTCGTCAACAGCAATCCGGCGACGATCATGACGGATCCGAACACGGCCGACGTCACGTATATCGAGCCGATTTCGTGGGAAGTGGTCGAACGCATCATCGCGAAAGAGCGCCCGGACGCGATCCTGCCGACCATGGGCGGACAGACCGCGCTCAACTGCGCGCTCGACCTGTTCCATCACGGCGTGCTGGAAAAGTACAAGGTCGAGCTGATCGGTGCGTCGCCGGAAGCGATCGACAAGGCGGAAGACCGCCAGAAGTTCAAGGACGCGATGACGAAGATCGGCCTCGGTTCGGCCAAGTCGGGCATCGCGCATTCGATGGAAGAAGCGCTCGCCGTGCAGCAGCAGATCGCCGAAGCGACCGGCAGCGGCGGCTATCCGACCGTGATTCGTCCGTCGTTCACGCTGGGCGGCTCGGGCGGCGGCATCGCGTACAACAAGGAAGAGTTCGAAGAGATTTGCCGTCGCGGTCTCGATCTCTCGCCGACGCGCGAGCTGCTCATCGAAGAATCGCTGCTCGGCTGGAAAGAGTACGAGATGGAAGTCGTCCGCGATAAAAAGGACAACTGCATCATCGTCTGCTCGATCGAAAACCTCGACCCGATGGGCGTGCACACCGGCGATTCCATCACCGTCGCGCCGGCGCAGACGCTCACCGACAAAGAGTATCAAGTGCTGCGCAACGCGTCGCTCGCGGTGCTGCGCGAGATCGGGGTCGATACCGGCGGCTCGAACGTGCAGTTCGCGATCAACCCGAAGGACGGCCGCATGGTCGTCATCGAAATGAATCCGCGCGTGTCGCGTTCGTCGGCGCTGGCATCGAAGGCAACGGGATTCCCGATCGCCAAGGTCGCCGCGAAGCTCGCGTGCGGCTACACGCTCGACGAACTCAAGAACGAAATCACCGGCGGACAAACGCCCGCATCGTTCGAACCGACGATCGATTATGTCGTGACGAAGGTGCCGCGCTTCGCGTTCGAGAAATTCCGCGAAGCGGATTCGCGCCTGACCACGCAGATGAAGTCCGTCGGCGAAGTCATGGCAATGGGCCGCACGTTCCAGGAATCGTTCCAGAAGGCGTTGCGCGGTCTGGAAGTCGGCGTCGACGGTCTCGATGAGAAGACCACGAGCCGCGACGAAGTCATCCGCGAAATTGGCGAGCCGGGTCCGGACCGCATCTGGTATCTCGGTGACGCCTTCCGTCTCGGCCTGACGATGGAAGAAATCTTCGAAGAGACGTCGATCGATCCGTGGTTCCTCGCGCAGATCGAACAGATCATCCTCAAGGAAAAGGCGCTCGAAGGCCGCACGCTCGCGAGCCTCACGCGTGACGAACTGCTGTATCTGAAGAAGAGCGGCTTCTCGGACCGGCGTCTGGCGAAGCTGACCGGTTCGACGCAAGCAGACGTGCGCAAGAAGCGTCACGAAATGAAGGTGCGCCCGGTGTACAAGCGCGTCGACACGTGCGCGGCCGAGTTCGCGACGAAGACCGCCTACATGTACTCGACGTACGAAGAAGAGTGCGAAGCGAATCCGACCGACAAGAAGAAGATCATGGTGCTGGGCGGCGGCCCGAACCGGATCGGGCAGGGCATCGAGTTCGACTACTGCTGCGTGCATGCCGCGCTCGCCATGCGCGAGGACGGCTATGAAACCATCATGGTCAACTGCAATCCGGAGACGGTTTCCACCGACTACGACACGTCCGACCGTCTGTACTTCGAATCGCTGACGCTCGAAGACGTGCTCGAAATCGTCGATCTGGAAAAGCCGGTCGGCGTGATCGTGCAGTACGGCGGCCAGACGCCGCTCAAGCTCGCGCTCGATCTGGAAGCGAACGGCGTGCCGATCATCGGCACGTCGCCGGACATGATCGACGCCGCCGAAGACCGCGAGCGCTTCCAGAAGCTGCTCAAGGATCTCGATCTGCGTCAGCCGCCGAATCGCACGGCGCGCGCCGAAGACGAAGCGCTGAAGCTCGCGGAGGAAATCGGTTATCCGCTGGTCGTGCGTCCGTCGTACGTGCTCGGCGGCCGCGCGATGGAAATCGTCCACGAGCCGCGCGACCTCGAGCGCTACATGCGCGAAGCCGTGAAGGTGTCGAACGATTCGCCGGTGCTGCTCGACCGCTTCCTGAACGACGCGATCGAATGCGACGTCGACTGCATCTCCGATGGCGACGACGTGTTCATCGGCGGCGTGATGGAGCACATCGAACAGGCGGGCGTGCACTCGGGCGACTCGGCTTGCTCGCTGCCGCCGTATTCGCTGTCGCAGGAAACCGTCGACGAACTGAAGCGGCAAACCGCCGCAATGGCGAAGGCACTGAACGTCATCGGCCTGATGAACGTGCAGTTCGCGATTCAGCAAGTCCCGCAAGACGACGGCTCCAAGAAGGACATCATCTACGTGCTGGAAGTGAATCCGCGCGCATCGCGCACGGTGCCGTACGTGTCGAAGGCAACCGGTTTGCCGCTCGCCAAGATCGCCGCTCGCGCGATGGTCGGCCAGAAGCTCAAGGCACAAGGCGTGACGAAGGAAGTCATTCCGCCGTACTTCAGCGTGAAGGAAGCGGTGTTCCCGTTCGTGAAGTTCCCGGCGGTCGATCCGGTGCTCGGACCCGAAATGCGCTCGACCGGCGAAGTGATGGGCGTGGGCCGCACGTTCGGCGAAGCACTCTTCAAGTCGCAGCTCGCGGCGGGCTCGCGTCTGCCGGAATCGGGCACGGTGCTTCTGACCGTGATGGACGCCGACAAGCCGAAGGCCGTCGAAGTCGCGCAGATGCTGCACGAGCTCGGCTATCCGATCGTCGCAACCAAGGGCACGGCCGCGGCCATCGCGGCGGCAGGCGTGCCGGTGAAGGTCGTCAACAAGGTGAAAGACGGCCGTCCGCACATCGTCGACATGATCAAGAACGGCGAGATCGCGCTCGTCTTCACGACCGTCGACGAAACGCGCGCCGCCATCGCCGATTCGCGCTCGATCCGCATGAGCGCGCAGGCCAACAAGGTCACGTACTACACGACGATGTCGGGAGCGCGCGCGGCGGTCGAAGGGTTGAGGTATCTCCGAGATTTGGAAGTCTATGATTTACAAGGCTTGCATGCTCGCCTAAACTAAGGCTTCGATTACTGGTCTAAGTATCACGAGCCGCGGTTAAGCGGCGTCTCCTGCTCTGTGGGAGATGCGCTTAACCGCGGTAATTTTTTTGACGAAATTGTTTGTGAGTGGTCTATGAGCACGATTCCTTTGACGAAGCGCGGCGCGGAGTTGCTGCGCGACGAATTGCAACGCCTGAAGGCCGTGGAGCGTCCGGCGGTCATCAACGCGATCGCGGAGGCGCGCGCGCAAGGCGACTTGTCGGAAAACGCGGAATACGACGCCGCGAAGGAAAAGCAGGGGTTCATCGAGGGCCGCATCGCGGAAATCGAGTCGAAGCTGGCCGCCGCGCAAGTGATCGATCCGACGCAGGTCGAAGCGGAAGGTCGCGTGGTGTTCGGCGCGACCGTCGAACTCGAGGACCTGGAATCGGGCGACATGGTGACGTATCAGATCGTCGGCGATGACGAAGCCGACATCGATCACGGCCTCATCTCCGTGAGCTCGCCGATCGCGCGCGCGCTGATCGCGAAGTCGGAAGGCGACGTGGCATCGGTGCAGGCGCCGAGCGGCGCACGCGAATACGAGATCATCGCGGTTCGCTACGTCTGATGGAGCACCGGCTCTTTCGCACCATCAGCATGGTCTGGGTCGGCAGTCTGCTGACCCTCGGTCTGGTCGCTGCGCCCGTGCTCTTTTCGATGCTCGACCGCACGTCGGCGGGCTCGGTGGCGGCGCAGCTCTTCCGCATCGAGGCGATCATCGGCGTGATCAGCGCGCTGGTGCTGATCCTCATCGGCAATCGCTTCGTGAAAAGCGGCATCGTCGATTACAAACGCGTGCGGTGGATCGTCGCGGTGATGCTCGTGTGCGTGCTGGTCGGCTATTTCGCCTTGCAGCCGTTCATGAACTCGCTGCGAATGGCGGCGCAGGAAGCGGGCACCGATCTCGCGAGCTCGCCGTATGCGAAGGAGTTCGGCATTCTGCACGGCCTATCCAGCGCGATCTATCTGATCGAATGCCTGTTCGGCATTGCGCTGGTGTGGCGCTTGCCGGGCGCGGCGCCCGTCAAGATCGTGCCGAAGGGGAAATCCGCCAAGGTGGCGGCGAAAAGAGCGCGAAGCTGAATCGCGCTTGCTCAGGACGGCGCGTGCGTTTCATTGGAAATGCACGCGCCGTTCGATCATTTGACCGTCTGATGCTGGCGCTTCGAGCTGGTCTGACGTTTCTTCGCGCGCTTCACGTTGCCGCCGGCGGTCACACGTTCGTTGCCCAGTACCTTCAGCGTCTGCTTTTTGGGTTTCTTGAACGCGGGCGCATCGCGGGTGATTTTCACTGCCCTCACCGTGCGCGGCGCGCGGCCCTTCGTCTCGCGTTCGGCGGCTTCGCCTGCGCTCGGAGGCATCGTGCTGCGCGTGCGGGTGGCGCGGGTTTTCGGAGCGGCGCCTTCGGGTCTCCAGATCACGAGCAGCTTGCCGATATGCTGAATAGGCGCGGCGTTCAGGCGATCGCAGATTTCGTCGTAGATTTCGACGCGTGCTTCGCGTTCGTCGCCGAATACGCGGACCTTGATGAGCTGATGCGCTTCCAGGTGGACGTTGATTTCCTTCAGCACGGCATCGGTCAGACCCTCCGCGCCGACGAGCACGACGGGCTTGAGCGCATGGGCCTGGGAGCGCAGATCGGCGCGTTCGGCGGGGGAGAGTTTAAGAGCTGGCATGAGAAATTTCGGACTCGACTAAAATGTGGGCGGCGTGAGGTAGATTCGCGAGGCGGTTTGAACACGCTGCAGCGAAAGCGCACGGCTTCGTGCCGGATCTTCGGCGCATCGGTCGCGCCACCGCCCACTAGAAACAGAACAGGCCGGATGCACGGGTTTTCGGAGCGCGAGCGCGCCGAGGACCGGTCCGGCCGACAAGACGCGTATTATCCGCTAAAAGCCTCGCGCGATGCAGCAAAATACGCACCGGGCGTGCTGTCAGCGCGCCACATGAGCTCAGTTTGAATGGCAAAGAACCGTTTTAATCATTCGTGGTTGCATGACCACATCAACGATCCCTACGTAAAGATGGCGCAGCGCGAGGGCTATCGCGCGCGCGCCGCATACAAGCTGAAGGAGATCGACGAGCAGGACAAACTCATCAAGCCGGGTCAGGTCATCGTCGATCTCGGCTCGACGCCCGGCTCCTGGAGCCAGTACGCGCGCAACAAACTCGCGCAGGGCGCGAAGCGCGATGCCGAGCGCCAGGGCGGCATCGACGGCACGATCATCGCGCTGGATATTCTGCCGATGGAGCCGATTTCGGACGTCACGTTCATCCAGGGCGACTTTCGCGAGGACGAAGTGCTTGCGCAACTCGATGAAATCGTCGGCGAGCGTCAGGTGGACCTTGTAATCTCCGACATGGCCCCCAACCTCTCAGGCGTGGCGAGTGCGGATGCCGCGCGCATCGAGCATCTATGCGATCTGGCGCTGGAGTTCGCGCAGAACCATCTGAAACCGGAGGGTGCGCTGCTGGTCAAATGTTTTCACGGCAGCGGATACAGCCAGATCGTTGAGAAGTTCAAGCAACAGTTCAAGGTGGTTGCGCCACGCAAGCCGAAAGCTTCTCGCGACAAATCGTCGGAGACTTTTATTCTCGGGCGGCGGCTCAAGCAACCGAACTGAACGGCCCGCTCGAGCGATTCGGCGAATTACGGCGATATTTTCGCGGAATATGCCGAAAAAAACCTCTCTGCCGCTATTTGTGCGGTAGTTAAACCTTATGGCAGGGGTTAGCGGTCTGGATTAGAATGCTTTGGTGGCGTCGCAAGGTTTATGTAGGCGCCCGTCTATGAGTGAGGAGTGGTGCTTTGAACAACAATATGTTCTCTAAAGCGGCAGTGTGGCTCGTGATCGCACTGGTGCTGTTTACGGTGTTCAAGCAGTTCGATAAGCCCCGCGTCCAGGAAGGTGTGTCCTATTCGCAGTTCATGGACGACGCGAAGAACGGCAAAGTCAAGAACGTCACCGTTCAGGGCCGCAATCTCACGGTCACTCCGAACGACGGCCAGAAATACCAGATCGTGTCGCCCGGCGACATCTGGATGGTCGGCGATCTGATGAAATACGGCGTTCAGGTCAGCGGCAAGGCTGACGATGAACCGAATGCGCTCGTCTCCGCGCTGTACTACCTCGGACCTACGATCCTGATCATCGGCTTCTGGTTCTACATGATGAGGCAGATGCAGGGAGGCGGCAAAGGCGGGGCGTTTTCGTTCGGCAAGTCGCGAGCGCGGCTGATCGACGAAAACAACAACGCAATCAATTTCACCGACGTCGCGGGTTGCGACGAAGCCAAGGAAGAAGTCTCGGAACTCGTGGACTTCCTGCGCGACCCGCAGAAATTCCAAAAGCTCGGCGGACGCATTCCGCGCGGCGTGCTGCTGGTCGGCCCGCCGGGAACCGGTAAGACGCTGCTGGCGCGCGCCATCGCGGGCGAAGCGAAAGTGCCGTTCTTCAGCATTTCGGGTTCGGACTTCGTCGAAATGTTCGTCGGCGTGGGCGCGGCTCGTGTGCGCGACATGTTCGAGCAGGCGAAGAAGCATGCGCCGTGTATCGTGTTCATCGACGAAATCGACGCGGTTGGCCGTCATCGCGGCGCCGGCATGGGCGGCGGCAACGACGAGCGCGAGCAGACGCTGAACCAGATGCTCGTCGAGATGGACGGCTTCGAGGCGAATTCCGGTGTGATCGTGATCGCGGCGACGAACCGTTCGGACGTGCTGGACAAGGCGCTGCTCCGTCCGGGCCGTTTCGACCGTCAGGTCTATGTCGGTCTGCCGGATATCCGCGGCCGCGAGCACATCATGAAGGTGCACCTGCGCAAGGTGCCTATCGCGAACGACGTCGATGCATCGGTCATCGCGCGCGGCACGCCGGGTTTCTCGGGCGCCGATCTCGCGAATCTCGTGAACGAGGCTGCGCTGTTCGCGGCGCGTCGCGGCAAGCGCATCGTCGAGATGCAGGATTTCGAGGACGCGAAGGACAAGATCTTCATGGGTCCGGAGCGCAAATCGGCTGTGATGCGCGAAGAAGAGCGTCGCAATACGGCATACCACGAGTCGGGTCACGCGGTGGTTGCGAAGCTGCTTCCGCATGCCGATCCGGTGCACAAGGTCACGATCATGCCGCGCGGCTGGGCGCTGGGCGTTACGTGGCAGTTGCCCGAGCATGACCGCGTGAACCTGTATCGCGACAAGATGCTGGAGGAAATCGCGATCCTGTTCGGTGGCCGCGCAGCGGAGGAAGTGTTCCTGAATTCGATGTCGACCGGTGCGTCGAACGACTTCGAGCGCGCAACGAAGATGGCGCGCGACATGGTGACGCGCTACGGCATGTCCGACGTGCTCGGCACGATGGTCTACGTCGATACGGAAGACAACGGCATGTTCGGCAAGATGGGCGCGAAGTCGGTGTCCGAAGCCACGCAGCAGAAGGTCGATGCGGAAATCCGCCGCATCCTCGACGAGCAATATGCGCTCGCCCGGAAGCTGCTGGAAGACAACCGCGACAAGGTCGAAGCGATGACCAAGGCGCTGCTCGAATGGGAAACCATCGACGCGGACCAGATTGGCGACATCATGTCGGATCGTCCGCCGCGTCCGCCGAAGAACATGCCGCCGCCGTCCGGCGACACGCCATCCGGTGGTAGCAGCGGCACCGAGGTCAAACCGGGCAACGCGCCGGCAACGGCCTGAGTTTCCTGCATGAGTTCATGGGCCGGTGTGCATAGCACGCCGGCCCATTTTCACTTTATGGCGTCCGTTTTTAATCAGGTGCTGAACGCGGCGCCGTCTCCGTCCCTCCGTTCCGTTCTATCCGCTTGGCCACTTCAACCCCATCCCCGATTTCAGCCGCGCCGCTCCAATGCGGACGCTTCACGCTGACCTTCGACCGCCCGCTCGTCATGGGCATTCTCAACGTTACGCCGGACTCGTTCTCCGATGGCGGCCGCTTCATTTCGCGCGACGCCGCACTGGCTCGCGCCGAGCAGATGCTCGCCGACTGCGCCGACATGATCGATATCGGCGGTGAATCCACGCGTCCCGGCGCGCCGCCCGTGCCGCTCGACGAGGAACTCGAGCGCGTGGTGCCGATAGTCGAGGCATTGCGCGCCGTTCGAGTGCCGCTTTCCGTCGACACGTACAAACCAGCCGTGATGCGCGCCGCGCTCGACGCCGGCGCGGACATGATCAACGACATCTGGGGCTTGCGTCAGGACGGCGCGATCGACGCCGTCAAGGGCAGCAACTGCGGACTTTGCGTGATGCACATGCTCGGCGAGCCGCGCACAATGCAGCTTCACGAGCCGGTGTACGAAGACGTCGTCGCCGACGTGCGCGCGTTCTTCGCGGAGCGCGTCGCCGCACTCGGGCGCGCGGGCATTGCGACAGACCGCATCAGTCTCGATCCGGGTTACGGCTTCGGCAAGACGGTCGAGCATAATTACGCGTTGCTCGCGCATCTCACGGACACGTCGCCCGCCGGGACGAACTTTCCGTTGCTCGCGGGCATGTCGCGCAAGTCGATGCTTGGCGCCGTCACCGGACGCGGCGCGGGCGAGCGGCTCGCGGCGAGCGTCGCCGCGGCGGTGTGCGCGGCAGAGCGGGGCGCGGCCATCATCCGCGTCCACGATGTCGCCGAAACCGTCGATGCGCTGAAAGTCTGGCAGGCAACAAAGAATGCTGCCGGGAATGGGCATTATTGACACTGGCCTCATTCATCAGCAATTTGGGCGCAGGCGCGCGCCGATAGAACTCATTAACTAAAATCGTGGACCGATACGATGCGCCGAACGGTCGCGAGGAGGGTCAAGCAACAATGGCACGTCAATATTTTGGAACCGACGGCATCCGCGGCCGCGTAGGCGTCGCGCCGATCACGCCGGATTTCGTACTCAAGCTCGGCTACGCGGCCGGAAAGGTGCTTGCGGGCGCCGACCGCGCACAGCAAAAGAAGGGCAATCGTCCGACGGTATTGATCGGCAAGGACACGCGCGTGTCGGGCTACATGCTCGAAGCCGCGCTGGAATCCGGCTTTTCGGCGGCGGGTGTCGACGTGATGCTGGCCGGCCCGATGCCGACGCCTGGCGTCGCCTATCTGACGCGTGCACTGCGGCTGTCGGCGGGCGTCGTGATCAGCGCGTCGCACAATCCGTACGACGACAACGGCATCAAATTTTTCTCCGCCGACGGCAACAAGCTGCCCGACGAAGTCGAACTGGAAATCGAGCGCCAGCTCGAGCAGCCGATGGAATGCGCGCCTTCCGAGCGCCTCGGTAAAGCCCGGCGTCTGGATGATGCAGGCGGACGCTACATCGAATTCTGCAAGAGCACCTTTCCCGCGAGTTTCGACTTGCGCGGTCTGAAGCTCGTCGTCGATTGCGCGCACGGCGCCGCATATGACGTCGCGCCGCACGTTTTCCATGAACTCGGCGCGGAAGTCGTGTCGATCGGCGTGTCGCCGAACGGCTTCAACATCAACGACGGCGTTGGCGCGACCGCCCCGGACGCGCTCGTGCGCGCGGTGGTCGAGCACAAGGCGGATATCGGCATCGCGCTCGACGGCGACGCGGACCGTCTGCAGGTCGTCGATTCGTCCGGCCGTCTCTATAACGGCGACGAATTGCTCTACGTGCTGGTCAAGGATCGCATCGCGACCGATGGCAAGGTGGAAGGCGCAGTCGGCACGCTGATGACCAACATGGCCGTCGAGGTGGCGCTGAAGGAGGCGGGCGTGCAGTTCGTGCGCGCGGCGGTCGGCGACCGCTACGTCCTCGAAAAATTGCGCGAGAACGGCTGGCTGCTGGGCGCGGAAGGCTCGGGCCACATCCTTTCGCTGGACCGTCACTCGACCGGCGACGGCATCGTCTCGGCGCTCCTCGTGCTAGCAGCGATCCAGCGCAGCGGCAAGTCGCTCGCCGATCTGCTTCGCGGCGTCAGCCTGTTCCCGCAAAAGCTCATCAACGTGCGGATGAGCGCGGGCGCGGACTGGAAAGGCAGCGCCGCGATTCGCCGCGCGGTCGAGCAAGCCGAGCAATCCCTCCAATCGCACGGCCGCGTCTTGATTCGCGCGTCGGGAACCGAACCGGTCTTGCGCGTGATGGTGGAAGCATCGGCGCAACAGGACGCGGTTCGATACGCGGAAACGATTGCGCAGGTCGTAAAGGACGCGACTTCGTAGGCGTTCACTGAAGTTCGTCGCGTTTCGCTAAAAGCGGGCTTCGGCCCGCTTTTTTATTTGCGCCGCTGGCTTGACGGATCGGCTGTGATCAAACTTTCAGCACGTAAGCGCATTGACATGCTGGCTTCACGATTAGTCATATTACTGTCACAGACTCCTCCTATATTTCGCGGTGTCGTCTACACGCTCACGCGACACACGCTCACTACTGGAGATTAAGAATGAAATTGATGCAAACCGCGCTGGCCGGCCTGATTGGTGCAGTGTTCGCCATCTCCGCTCAAGCAGCCGACATCACCGGCGCGGGTTCCACCTTTGCAGCGCCGATCTACACGAAGTGGGCGGACGCCTACCAGAAAACGGGCGGCGGCAAGGTGAACTACCAAGGCATCGGCTCGTCGGGCGGTATCAAGCAAATCATCGCGAAGACCGTGGATTTCGCGGGCTCGGACGCTCCGCTGAAAGACGACGAACTCGCGAAGAACGGCCTGTTCCAGTTCCCGACGGTCGTCGGCGGCGTGGTGCCGGTCATCAACGTGCCGGGCGTGAAGGCTGGCGAAGTGACGCTATCGGGCCAGGTGCTCGGCGACATCTACCTCGGCAAGATCAAGAAGTGGAACGACCCGGAAATCGCCGCGCTGAACCCGAAGGTCAAGCTGCCGGATACGGACATCGCGGTCGTGCGGCGCGCCGACGGCTCCGGCACGAGCTTCATCTGGACGAACTATCTGTCGAAGGTGAACACCGAGTGGAAGTCGAAGGTCGGCGAAGGTTCGACGGTCAACTGGCCGACGGGCACGGGCGGCAAGGGCAACGACGGCGTCGCGGCATTCGTGCAGCGTCTGCCGGGCGCGATCGGCTACGTCGAATGGGCGTACGCGAAGCAGAACAAGATGACCTACGTCGGCATGAAGAATTCGGCCGGCACGGTCGTCGAGCCGAAGACCGACACGTTCAAGGCAGCGGCAGCGGGCGCGGACTGGTCGAAGTCGTTCTATCAGATTCTGACGGACGAGCCGGGCAAGAACGCATGGCCGATCGTCGGCGCGACCTTCGTGCTGCTGCACGCGACGCAAGAGAAGCCGGCGCAGGGCACGGAAACGCTGAAATTCTTCGACTGGGCGTTCAAGAACGGCGGCCAGGCTGCGAACGATCTCGACTATATCTCGCTGCCGGATTCGGTCGTCGCCGAAATCAAGACGCAATGGAAGGCGAAGGTCAAGGACGCATCGGGCAAGGCGGTCGCGGAATAAGGGAAGCAAGCAGTCGTTTGAAACTGTCCTAAGCTTCTGATTCGCGGGACAGCAACGCAGCAAGGAAGCCGCGCGGCGAGCCAACGTTCGCCGCGCGGTCTGACACGTAGCGAAACCAAGGCTCCCATGTCGGACATCAACCTATCGTCGGCCGTGCCGGCGGCGCATACGCAGCGCGCGCCGAGCCGCATCGGCGACATCATTTTCGGCGGCGTGACGCGGCTTGCGGCTGTCATCACGCTGCTCCTGCTCGGCGGCATCATCGTTTCGCTGATCATCGCGTCGATGCCGACCATTCAGAAATTCGGCCTCTCGTTCCTCTGGCGTTCGGAATGGGATCCGCCCAGCGACTCGTTCGGCGCGCTCGTGCCGATCTACGGCACGATTGCGACGTCGATCATCGCGCTCATCATCGCGGTGCCGGTGAGCTTCGGCATCGCGCTCTTTCTGACCGAACTGTCGCCCGCGTGGCTGCGCCGTCCGCTCGGCGTCGCGATCGAACTTCTCGCGGCGATTCCGTCGATCGTCTACGGCATGTGGGGCCTGCTCGTGTTCGCGCCGATCTTCGCGCAATACTTCGAAAAGCCCCTCGGCAAGCTGCTCGGCGACGTGCCCCTGATCGGCATCTTCTTTCAAGGCGCGCCGATCGGCATCGGCATTCTGTGCGCCGGCGTGATTCTCGCGATCATGATCATTCCGTACATCGCATCCGTGATGCGCGACGTGTTCGAAGTGACGCCCGTGCTGCTGAAGGAATCGGCATACGGCATCGGCTGCACGACGTGGGAAGTCATGTGGAAGATCGTGCTGCCCTATACGCGCGCCGGCGTGATCGGCGGCGTCATGCTCGGCCTCGGCCGCGCGCTCGGCGAGACGATGGCTGTGACGTTCGTCATCGGCAATACGAACCTGCTCGACAACGTGTCGCTCTTCTCGCCCGGCAACAGCATCACCTCGGCGCTCGCGAACGAATTCGCGGAAGCGAGTCCGGGCCTGCATACGTCGGCGTTGATGGAGCTCGGTCTGATTCTTTTCGTCATCACGTTCTTCGTGCTCGCGCTCTCGAAGCTGATGCTTCTGCGCATGGAACGCGGGGAGGGCCGTAAATAATGAGCCGTCCCGCTACGTTCAACCAGGATTCGAGCCGCGTGGAAGCCACGCGTCAGAAGCTGCAGCGCCGCCGCCGCGGCACGAACGCGGTTGCGCTGACGCTCTCGCTCGCCGCGATGGCCTTCGGCCTCATCTGGCTCGTGTGGATTCTCTTCACGACGCTCAGGCTCGGCATCGGCGGGTTGTCGGTCGATCTGTTCACGCAATCGACGCCGCCGCCGAACACCGATGGCGGCGGTCTCGCCAACGCGATCGTCGGCTCGCTGATGCTCGTCGTGCTCGCAACGTTCGTCGGCACGCCGCTCGGCATTCTCGCGGGCGTCTACCTCGCGGAGTACGGCCAGAAGCGCTGGCTCGCGAGCGTCACGCGCTTCATCAACGACATCTTGCTGTCGGCGCCTTCGATCGTCGTCGGTCTCTTCGTGTATGCGATCGTCGTCGCGAAGATGGGCCGCTTCTCGGGCTGGGCCGGCGTGATCGCGCTGGCGCTGCTGCAGATTCCGATCGTGATCCGCACGACGGAAAACATGCTGAAGCTCGTGCCGAACGCATTGCGCGAAGCCGCGTTCGCACTCGGTACGCCCAAGTGGAAGATGGTGATGTCGATCACGCTGAAGGCGTCGGTGGGCGGCATCGTGACGGGCGTGTTGCTGGCGGTCGCGCGTATCGCGGGCGAAACCGCGCCGCTGCTTTTCACGGCGCTGTCGAATCAATTTTTCTCGTGGGACATGAACCAGCCGGTGGCCAATTTGCCGGTGACGATCTACAAGTTCGCGATGAGTCCGTTCCCGCAGTGGCAATCGCTCGCGTGGGCCGGTGTGTTCCTGATTACGCTCGGCGTGCTGGGTCTGAATATCCTGGCGCGCGCGATCTTCTCGAAGAAATAAGGGTGGAGTGATTCCATGAACATGGTCGAAAGCGGTGTCAACCACCAGGAAAAGCAGATCGAGCGCGGACCGGTGCCGGGCAGCGTGCGCCCGACGCACAGTTCGCAGCCTGCCGATTCCATCAAGCCGAAGATCGAGGTGAACAACCTCAACTTCTTCTACAACAAGTATCACGCGCTGAAGAACATCAACCTGCGCATTCCCGAGAAGAAAGTGACGGCGTTCATCGGTCCGTCGGGCTGCGGCAAGTCCACGCTTCTGCGCACGTTCAACAAGATGTATGCGCTTTATCCGGAGCAGCGCGCCGAAGGCGAAATCCTGATGGACGGCACGAACCTGCTCGACACGACGAAGGATATTTCGCTCCTGCGCGCGCGCGTCGGCATGGTGTTCCAGAAGCCGACGCCGTTCCCGATGTCGATCTACGACAACATCGCGTTCGGCGTGAAGATGTTCGAGCAACTGTCGCGCTCGGAAATGGATGACCGCGTCGAATGGGCGCTCACGAAAGCCGCGCTCTGGACCGAAGTAAAGGACAAGTTGCAGCAAAGCGGCTACGGTCTGTCGGGTGGCCAGCAGCAGCGTCTGTGCATCGCGCGCGGCATCGCGATTCGTCCGGAAGTGCTGCTGCTGGACGAACCTTGCTCGGCGCTCGACCCGATTTCGACGGGCCGTATCGAAGAGCTGATCGCCGAACTGAAAAGCGATTACACGGTTGTCATCGTCACGCACAACATGCAGCAGGCGGCGCGTTGTTCGGACTACACTGCCTATATGTATCTCGGTGAATTGATCGAGTTCGGCGACACCGAAAAGATCTTCATCAAGCCGGCCCGCAAGGAAACGGAAGACTACATCACGGGCCGCTTCGGCTGATCGTCAGCCAGGTGAAACAGAAGGCTTAAGGAGCATATATGTCCGATAAACATCTTTCGAGCCAGTTCGACGCCGATCTCAACGCGGTGTCGTCGAAAGTGCTGGAAATGGGCGGTCTGGTCGAGTCGCAGATCATCGCGGCGATGCAGGCGCTGAACGAATTCGACATCGGCATCGCGGATCAGGTGATCGCGGCCGAAGCGCGTCTGAACATGATGGAAGTCGAGATCGACGAAGAGTGCAGCAACATCATCGCGCGCCGTCAGCCGGCTGCGCGCGACCTGCGTCTGTTGATGGCGATCTCGAAGACGATCACGAATCTCGAACGCGCCGGCGACGAAGCGGAGAAGATCGCCAAGCGCGTGAAGCGCATCAACGAAGACGGCGCGGGCCGCACGGTGAACATCGCCGAGATCAAGCTGTCGGGCGAAATGGCGGTATCGATCCTGCGCCGCGCGCTCGATGCGTTCGCGCGTCTCGACACGGTTGCCGCCGCGCAGATCGTGCGCGACGACAAGGCCATCGACGAGGAATTCCGCGCCTTCGTGCGCAAGCTCGTGACGTACATGATGGAAGATCCGCGCACGATTTCGGCGGGCCTCGATTATCTGTTCATCGCGAAAGCGGTGGAGCGCATCGGCGATCACGCGAAGAACATCGCTGAGTTCATCATCTACATCGTCAAGGGCACCGACGTGCGGCATATTTCGCGCGATCAGCTCGAACGTGAGGCGCTGAGTTAATCGCGCGCAATCGTTTCATTTCAAGCAAAAGGTCAAGAGGTGCCGATGCCCAGCAGTATCCTCGTCGTCGAAGACGAACCCGCGATCTCCGAACTGATTTCGGTGAACCTTCAACATGCGGGACATTGCCCGATTCGTGCGTATAACGCGGAACAGGCGCAAAACCTGATCAGCGACGTGCTGCCCGATCTCGTGTTGCTCGACTGGATGTTGCCGGGCAAGTCGGGCATCGCGTTCGCGCGAGAGCTGCGCAACAACGAGCGCACGAAGCACATTCCGATCATCATGCTGACAGCGCGCGGCGACGAGCAGGACAAGGTGCTCGGCCTCGAAATCGGCGCGGACGATTACGTCACGAAGCCGTTCTCGCCGAAGGAACTGATGGCGCGCATCAAGGCGGTGTTGCGCCGGCGCGCGCCGCAGTTGACCGAAGACGTCGTCGCGATCAACGGGCTGCGTCTCGATCCGGCGACGCATCGCGTGGCGGCGAGTCATTCGGGCAACGACATCAAGCTCGATCTCGGTCCGACGGAATTTCGCCTGCTGCACTTTTTCATGACGCATCCTGAGCGCGTGCACAGCCGCACGCAATTGCTGGATCAGGTGTGGGGCGATCACGTGTTCGTCGAAGAGCGCACGGTCGATGTGCATATCAAGCGTCTGCGTGCTGCGCTCAAGCCGGCGGGTTGCGATGCTATGATCGAAACGGTGCGCGGCAGCGGATACCGGCTTGCGAAGAGCGCCTGAGTTCTGCTTCAACGTTATCCGCTTTAACTTGCCGCATCAACGTCACTCAGACTCACCGACAACATGAACATCATCTGGACGCGTGCGATCGTGTCCCTCGCGCTGCTCGCCGCGCTCTGCGCCGCGATCGGCGCATTCGCGGGCTTGCGCATCGCGCTTGCCTTCGCGGTGCTCATGCTCGTCGTGCAGGGCTTCTTCGTCACGTATCACATGCAGCGCCTCTGGCGTCTGCTCGAAGCGCCGGTCTACGGCGAGGTGCCGAGCGCCCTCGGCATCTGGGGCGAGATCTACTATCGCCTGCACAAGCTCGCGAAGCGCTGGCACGCGCAAGTGCGTCAGGTCGAGCAACAGCATGCGCGCTTCATTCAGGCGATCCAGGCGTCACCGAACGGCGTCGCGATGCTCGACGATCACGATCAGATCGAGTGGTGTAACGACATCGCCGAGAAGCACTTCGGTCTCGATGCGAAGCGCGACTTGCGCCAGCACATCACGCATCTCGTGCGCAATCCCGATTTCGTCCGCTATCTGAACGCGCACCACTACGAAGAGATGCTCGTGATGCGCGGCATGGGCGTGAATCGCAAATACACGGTTTCGGTGCAGGTGTTTCCGTACGGCGACAATCGCAAGCTGCTTCTGACGCAAGACATTACCGAACTGGAGCGCACGGATTCGATGCGCCGCGATTTCGTCGCCAATGTCTCGCATGAGTTGAAGACGCCGCTTACCGTGCTATCCGGCTTTCTCGAAACCATGCGTGAGTTGCCGCTCGATGAAGCCGATCGCATGCGTTATCTCGACATGATGGAGCAGCAGGCGTCGCGCATGCAGAACATCGTGCGCGATCTGCTCGTGCTCGCGAATCTCGAAGGCGACATGCGGCCGCCTGGCGATGAACTGCTGGATATGCGCGCCGTGCTGCGTCATTTGGAAGACGACGCGAACAATCTGTCGAACGGGCGCCATCGCATCACGTTTCATAGCGACGATGCGCTGACGGTTGCGGGCGTCGAGACCGAAGTGATGAGCGCGCTCGGCAATCTCGTGACCAACGCCGTGCGTTATACGCCTGATGGCGGGACCATCGAGGTGACGTGGCAGCGCATGAAGGATCGTGCGGTTTTCACGGTGCGGGATACGGGGCTCGGGATTCCTGCGGAGCATATTCCGCGTTTGACGGAGCGGTTTTATCGAGTGGATCGGAGCCGGTCGCGGGATACGGGGGGGACAGGGCTTGGGCTTGCCATCGTCAAGCATGTGCTGCAACGGCACGGTGCAGAGCTCGACGTTAAAAGCGAAGTGGGGAAGGGGAGTATGTTTATCGTGAGGTTTCCGGGGTCGCGGACAGCGTTTAGGAAGTCGCTTGCGGCTTGAGTGGGTTCTGGTGATTGTCGCCGGATCCCGTTGTCGTGTCGGGCTTGTGCTTGTTTGCTTCCGCTTTCGTAGAATCCTGTTTTCGCGTCGGTCTATTAGCACTGCCCCTGTGCGGGGCGGCAGTCACTTTCTTTGCTGCTGCAAAGAAAGTAACTGTATTGAGCGTCAAGGGTTGAGTTGGTAAGGATCATGGTTTTGGGGGATTCCAAGTTGTGCCGTCGCGCATCATGGCGTTGAGCTGGGTGGGCATCTTGCGCATTGCTGCGACGAATGCGACTTTGGTCTTTTTGCCTCTGGCGCGCAGGCG
>Ga0182736_1001646_pt1 | contig 20387 bp, 24 predicted proteins | sample eDN5th30CKraftBY_FD_128882 | JGI IMG/M metagenome (GOLD analysis project Ga0182736, IMG submission 128882) | Enriched backyard soil microbial communities from Emeryville, California, USA - eDNA 5th pass 30_C Kraft BY (version 2) (version 2) | ecosystem: Environmental > Terrestrial > Soil >... | reverse complement strand
GGCCTCGTCGGTCGGGGTGCGCTCGACGCCGACGGTGACCAGCAGCTCGGTGATCTTGGCCGTGGTGGTCACCGGCTCACCGTCGACCTCACGCATCCAGGCGACCTGCTGGCCTTTGCGGATGCGGCCGTTGTAGACCCGGATCAAGGCGAGCCGGCCCAGGAACGCCGAGGCGTCGAGGTTGGTGACCAGCGCCTGCAGCGGCGCCTCCGGGTCACCCGAGGGCGGCGGCACATGTTCGAGCAGCACGTCGAACAGTGGATCGAGGTTGTCGCCGTCCGGGACCGAGCCGTCGGCCGGCGCGGTGGTGCTGGCCACCCCGGCCCGGCCGGACGCGTAGAGCGTCGGCAGCCCCAGTGCGTGTTCGGCGGCGGCCTGCGCCTCGTCGTCGAGGTCGCTGGCCACGTCGAGCAGCAGATCGTGGCTGGCCTCGACCACCTCGGCGATGCGGGCGTCGGGGCGGTCGGTCTTGTTGACCACCAGGATCACCGGCAGGTGCGCTGCCAGCGCCTTGCGCAGCACGAACCGGGTCTGCGGCAGCGGCCCCTCGGAGGCGTCGACCAACAGCAACACCCCGTCGACCATGGACAGTCCGCGCTCGACCTCCCCGCCGAAGTCGGCGTGGCCGGGGGTGTCGATCACATTGATGACGGTGACGGTTCCGTCGGGGTGGTGGCGGTGTACGGCCGTGTTCTTGGCCAGGATCGTGATGCCCTTTTCCCGCTCCAGATCACCGGAGTCCATCACCCGGTCGGCGGCCTCGCCGCGTTCCTGCAGGGCCCCGGACTGGCGGAGCATGGCGTCGACCAGAGTCGTCTTGCCGTGGTCTACGTGCGCGACGATGGCGACGTTACGAAAGTTCACCGGGCGATTCTGCCAGCGCACCCCGTCAATCGCGAAAACGAGGCACCCGAAGCCGCCAAGGTCACAGTCGGCTCTCAGGCCCGGTCACAGACCCAGCGGGGACTCGGCGCTGAACCGCTCCAGTTCCTGCAGGTGCAGCTCGGTCAGCGCTTGCAGACACTCCGCTGCCGCCTCGGTGAGCTGTAGCCGAATCACCCGCTGGTCTTCACTGTCGCGGGTCCGGGTGACCAGCCCGGCCGCTTCGGCTCGCTGGATCAACTCGCCGGCGCTGTGATGGCGCAGCAGCAGGTATTCGGCGATGTCACCGACCGTCGGGCCCCGCGAGTCGCTGTGACCTCGCACCGCCAGCAGCAATTGGTGCTGCGCGGGGGTGAGCCCGGCGGCCTGCGCCTGGTCAGCGCTCCAGCGCTCGAAACGCCGCAGCCGGGTCCGGAAGGTCAGCAACCGGGTGTAGACGTCGTCAGGCAGTCCCACGCCGGTCACTTTATGCTGCCCGCTGTGCTCGCGCGGCCATCAGCGCAGCCGTGCGGTGATCTGGATCTCGACCGCCGCCCCCGGTGACGCCAGTTCGGTTATTCCGACGGCCGTCCAAGCCGGGTAGGGAGCGGAAAGGAAAGCATCTTTGACCGCACAGAATTCGTCGAAGTGCGCTGCCAGACCGACGTGATAGGTGGTCATCTCCGTCACGTCGGCGAAGTCCAGGCCCACCTCCCCCAGCAGGCCGCGGAGATTTTCGAAGGCCTGAGTAAATTGCTCGGTCAGGTCCTGCGGCACGGTCAGGTCGGGACGCAGGCCGATCATGCCCGAGCAGCGCAGGTGATCGCCGTCGACGACGGCGGGGCTGAAGTGATAAGCGTCAAACATCGGCTGCATCCAGGCCGGGATGACGGTCCGTTTCATGGGGTCTCCTGGTGATTCAGCGCAATCGACGCGTCGCTACGGCGCACCCCCGGCGCCGTTCTGCACCAACTGGTCCGGGCAGTACGACCGCGCGGCGATACCGACGAACATGGTCCCGTGCTCGGTCGTCAGGCCCGGATTGCGTTCCTTGAGACCGTCGAGTACCTCCGGGCTCGGTTTGCCCTCCGCGATGAACCGGCACACCATCTTTGCGGTGATGATCGCCTGGTCGGCGCGGTTGTAGGTGATACCGGCCGCCTGCAGCGCCATGAGGAAGTCGCTGTCGATATCCGGCGGCTCGGCCTGCGCCGGTCCGGACAGGCCGATCATCATCACCAGGGCACCCAGCGGGGCCGCGAGGATCTTCATCACCAGCCCCTCCGCGGTGACCGGGAGCCCATCGGTTGATTCTTCTTCGCGAAGTCGCGGCTGCGGTAGACGATGTAGGGCCGGAACAGGTAGCCGATCGGCGCGCTGAAAGCGTGCACCAGGCGGGTGAACGGCCACAACGCGAACAGGGCCAACGCGATCAACACATGCACCTGGAAGTACGCCGGCGCCTGCGCCATCAGATCGCCGCGCGGGTCAAGCGCGATGATCGATCGGAACCACACCGACACAGTCTGCCGGTAGTCGTGCTCCTCCCCGTAGGCGGTGGCGCCCATCAGGGTGCAGACCATGCCGGCCACCAGCGCACACATCAGCACCGCATACATCAGCTTGTCGTTGACGCTGGTGGCCTTGAACACCGATCGCTCGGTGCGCCGGCGATAGATCAGCAACCCGACGCCGACGAGCGTGGCGATGCCGGCGGGAACTCCGAGGATGAGCGCCTGCAGGTGATAGAAGCGATCGCTCATGCCCAGCGCGCGGGTCCACGACTCCGGGACGAACAGCCCCATGATGTGCCCTGCGATCACCACGAAGCTGCCGAAGTGGAACAACGGGCTGCCGATCCGCAGCAGCTTGGACTCATACAGCTGCGACGAGCGGGTGGTCCAGCCGAACTTGTCGTACTTGTATCGCCACCAGGTCGCCACACCGGCGACGGCCAGCACGAAGTAGGGCACGATGTCCCACCACAGCTCTACGGGGCTGATGACGGTGACTTCGGTCATCGGGCCGGCACCTTCGGCATCCCGAGCGAAACCGTCGCCGAGTACGGCTGTAGCCCAACGGCTTCGGCCGGCGGGCCGGACGCCATCAGCTCACTCACGTTCTGCACCTCCTGATCGGTCGCCTCCGGTAGTGTCTCGCACACGGCGGCCACCGTGTAGGCATAGGGCGATCCCGCATCGGCCAGCGACTTGTGCAGGACGTCGATCGGCACGCGGTGCGCCAGCAGCAGCCGACGTCCGGCCTCGGGGTCGACGGTCGCGGCGAACTCCAGCACCACCGGCAGATGGTCGGGCGCCTCCCCGGCGGGCGGCTCGACGCCGGCCTCGCGGTAGGCGGTGGCGAAGGCCAGCATCTGCATCCCGCGGTTGCGGGTGTCCCCGCCGGTCCAATAGGTCAGAAACATCGTCGAACGCTTGCGCATGTCGAACGTTTCGACGTAGTCGACGGCAGCCGCCATCGGATCCGCCGCGCGCAGCGCTGACGCGGTGCGCCGCAACAGGTCTGCCGGCATCGCATCCGCGTGGGCCAGCAGCGCGTCGACGGTGTCGAGCCGCTGGCTCAGGTGCTCGTCGGGATAAGCCAGCAACAGCGACGCCGCCTGCCACACCGCCCGGTCGGCGGGCCCGCCCGGCTGGCGCCGCAACGAACGGAGGAAGCGCTTCACTGGTGCTCCGGAAACATCTCGGGCACCGCCTTGTCGCCGCCGCCCCAGTTGAGCAGATTGGTCCGGCCCCGCGGCCGCTGCGCGTGCCCCCCACTGTCCATCACGTGAAACGACGACTTGCTTCGACCGTCGGCAGCCAGGAACGGGTCGTCCTCGTAGCCTTCGGGACCACCGGTGATGGAGCATCCCATGTGTTCGAGCTCGTGCGCCTTCTGACTGTAGGCGGTCGGAATCACATAACGCTCTTCGTATTTCGCGATTGCCAAAAGCCGGTACATGGAATACATCTCCTCTTCGGTCATGCCGACCGAGGCGGGGATGTGCGGCTGGGTCTCCCGGCCCAGGCTGATGTCACGCATGTAGGAGCGCATCGCGGCCAGGCGCCGCAGCACGTCTTCGATGACGGTCGTGTCGCCCGCGGTGAAAAGTTCGGCGAGGTAGGCCATCGGGATACGCAGCGCTTCGAGAGCGCCGAACAGATTGCCGAGGTCTTCACCGTCGTGCCCGTCACGGCTGACGGCGTCGACAACCGGGGACAGCGGCGGGACGTACCAGACCATCGGCATGGTGCGGTACTCCGGGTGCAGCGGCAAAGCCACTTTGTAGGTGTTGATCAGCGCGTAGATCGGCGAGCGCTGTGCGGCCTCGATCCAGGTGTCGGAGATCCCCTCGGCGCGCGCGCCCGCGATCACCTCCGGGTCAGTCGGATCCAGAAACACCCCGCACTGCGCCTCGTACAGATCGGTGTCCTTCTCCACCGACGCGGCTTCGAGAACCTTGTCGGCGTCGTAGAGCACCAGCCCGATGTAGCGCAGCCGCCCGACACAGGTCTCCGAGCAGACCGTGGGCAGGCCGACTTCGATTCGCGGATAACAGAAGTGGCACTTCTCGGCCTTGCCGGTCTTGTGGTTGAAGTACACCTTTTTGTACGGGCACCCCGACACGCACAGCCGCCAACCACGGCACCGATCCTGGTCGACCAGCACGATGCCGTCCTCTTCGCGCTTGTAGATCGCCCCGGTCGGGCACGACGCCACACACGACGGGTTCAGGCAGTGCTCGCAGATCCGCGGCAGGTAGAACATGAAGGTTTCTTCGAGCTCGCTTTTGACCTGGTCACTGACCTTCGCCAGGATCGGGTCATTGACCAGGTTCTCCGGCGAACCCGCGAGGTTGTCATCCCAGTTGGGACCCCACTCGATCTTCATCGGATCGCCGGTGATCGAACTGCGGGGCGCGGCGACCGGGATGGTGTCGCCCAGCGGCGCCGAGGTGAGGTTCTCGTAGTCGTAGGTCCACGGTTCGTAGTAGTCCTTCAACGCGGGCAGGTTGGGATTGGCGAAGATGTTCAGCAACTTGTGGACGCGTCCGCCGGCCAGCAGCCGCAGCCTGCCCTTCTTGTCGAGCGTCCAGCCGCCCTTCCAGCGACTCTGGTCTTCGTAGGTGCGCGGATACCCTCCGCCCGGGCGGGTTTCGACGTTGTTGAACCACACGTACTCGGTGCCCTCGCGGTTGGTCCAGGCCTGTTTGCAGGTCACCGAGCAGGTGTGGCACCCGATACATTTGTCCAGGTTCATCACCATGGCCATCTGGGCCATAACTTTCATCAGTAACGAACCTCCTGGCTGCGGCGGCGACGCACCACCGTCACCTCGTCACGCTGGTTGCCGGTCGGCCCCAGGTAGTTGAACGCGAACGCATGCTGGCCGTAGCCGCCGGCGAGATGGCTGGGCTTGACCCGGATCCGGGTCAGCGAGTTGTGGGTGCCGCCGCGCTTGTTGTTGGTCTCGGCCCGCGGGGTGTCGACGGTGCGCTCCTGGACGTGGTAGACGAAGACCACTCCGTCCGGCATCCGCTGGCTCACGATCGCCCGGCCGACGAACACACCGTTGACGTTGACCGCCTCGATCCAATCGTTGTCCTTCACACCGATTTTCGCGGCATCTCCCGGGCTCATCCACATGGTCGGCCCGCCCCGGGACAGCGACAGCATGTACAGGTTGTCCTGATAGGTGGAGTGGAACGACCACTTCGAGTGCGGGGTCAGGTACCGCACCGTGATGCCGATGCCGTCGCCGACCTCGCCTAGTTCGGGGGCATCGAACAGCCGCACCATGTCCAGCGGGGGGCGGTAGACCGGCATGTGCTCGCCGAGTTCCTCGATCCAGTCGTGCGCGGTGTAGAAGTGCATCCGGCCGGTCAGGGTGTGGAACGGCTTGAGGCACTCGATGTTGATCGTGAAGGGCGCGTAGCGCCGGCCGCCGGTCTCGCTCCCGGACCACTCCGGGCTGGTGATCACCGGCACCGGGCGGGCCTGGGTGTCGGCGTAGGTGATCCGCTTCTCCTCACTGCCCTCCGACAGATGTGCCAGCCGCTGGCCGGTGCGCTTCTCCAGTTCGCGGAACCCCTCCGTCGCGATCCGGCCGTTGGTGGTGCCCGACAACGCCAGGACGGTGTCGGCCATCCGCGTCGCGGTGGTCAGCGCCGGCCTGCCCTCACCGGCACCGGATTTCATCACCCCGAACCTGGCTGCCAGGTCCTCGACCTCTTCGTGCGGGAACACCGTGTAGCCCTTGGTGGTCAGCCCCAGCGTCTCGACCAACGGACCCAGGGTCTGCCACTTGTCGTGGATTGCGGTGTAATCGCGTTCCACCACCGTCACTTTGGGCATCGTCTTACCCGGAACCGGCGTCTCGCCGGTGCGCAGCCAATCGCGTTCCGTGCCCTCGGGGTAGGCCATCGCGTCGGCGGTGTCGTGCAGCATCGCGGTCAGTACGACGTCGCTGCGCACGCCCAGATGCTTCTTGGCGAGGCCACTGAAGGTCCGGGCGATCGCACCGAACGCGTCGTAGTCGCTGCGGGTCTCCCACGGCGGGTCGATCGCGGCGCTGAACGAGTGCACATACGGGTGCATGTCGGTCGACGACAGGTCGGCCTTCTCATACCAGGTCGCCGCCGGCAGCACGACGTCGGACATCAGCGTGGTCGAGGTCATCCGGAAGTCGATCGACATCAGCAGGTCGAGCTTGCCTTCGGGAATGTCGCCGTCGCAGCGCACGGTCTGCGGTTTCACCCCGCCCGACGGCGGCTCGCCGACAACACTGGCGTCGGTGCCCAGCAGGTGCTTGAGGAAATACTCCCCGCCCTTGCCCGAGGCGCCGATCAGGTTGGCCCGCCATACCGTGAGCACCCGCGGCCAGTTGACCGGGTTGTCCGGGTCGGTCACCGACAGTTTCAGCTCGCCGGAGGCGAGTTGCTCGGCGACGTACTCGCCCGCGTCGCGGCCGGCGGCCTCGGCCGCATCTGCCACATCCAGGCTGGACTTGTCGAACTGGGGGTAGAACGGGCTCCAGCCCATCGCGGTGGCCGAAGCCAGGATGTCCATGGTGTGCTTGCCGTCGAAGCGACCGCGCCCCACCGGGGTGGTCAGCTTGTCCGCCCCGTAGGCGTCGTAGCGCCACTGGTCGGTGTGCGCGTACCAGTAGGAGGTGCCGGGCACCTGTCGCGGCGGCCGCGACCAGTCGTTGCCCGCGGCCATCGTCTGCCAACCGGTCAGCGGGCGCACCTTTTCCTGGCCGACGTAGTGCGCCCAGCCGCCGCCGTTGCGCCCCATCGACCCGGTCAGCATCAGCAGCGCCAGCACCGCGCGGTAGGTGGCGTCGCCGTGGAACCACTGGCAGATCCCGCTGCCCATGATGATCATCGACCGGCCGCCGGAATCCACTGCGTTCTGGGCGAATTCGCGCGCCACCCGGATCGCCTGGGCGGCCGAAACCCCGGTGATCGGTTCCTGCCACGCCGGGGTGTTGACGGCGGTGCCGTCGTCGTATCCGGTGGGCCATTCGCCGGGCAGCCCGGGCCGGCCCACCGAGTAGTTGGCCAGCATCAGATCGAAGACGGTGCAGACCAGATGCTCGCCGACCTGCCGGACCGGGACGCCGCGCTGCACGACGGTGCCGTGGCCGTCCACGGCGTCGAAGCCGGGCAGCGACACCAGGGCGGTACGCCGGTGCCCGTTGTGGGCCGCGGGGTCGAGCACGGTCAGGGCAGGCCGCACGTCACCGAGGTCGAGGTTCCACTTGCCCATGCCCTCGTCGCCCCAGCGGAAGCCCAGCGAGCCGTGCGGCACCACGACGTTGTCGGTGATCTCGTCGATCAGGGCCGGCTTGAACGCCGCATTCTCTACCGTCTGACCCAGGTCGGCGGCCGTCAGGTTCTTACCCGGCACCAGCTCGCCGTCGCGTTCCTCCAGCTTGATCAGGAACGGCAGGTCGGTGTAGCGGCGCACGTAGTCGGTGAAGAACGGCACTTCCTGCTTGACGTAGCACTCGGTGAGGATGACGTGGCCCATCGCCATGGCCAGCGCACCGTCGGTGCCGGCCGCACACGGCATCCACTCGTCGGCGAACTTGGTGTTGTCGGCGTAGTCGGGGCTGACACTGACGACCTTGGTGCCCCGGTAACGCACCTCGGCCATCCAGTGCGCGTCGGGCGTGCGGGTGATCGGGACGTTGGAGCCCCACATCATCAGGTAGGCGGCGTCCCACCAGTCGCCGGACTCCGGCACATCGGTCTGGTCACCGAACACCTGCGGGGAGGCGACCGGCAGGTCGGCATACCAGTCGTAGAACGACGTCATCACGCCGCCGAGCATCTGAATGAACCGGGAGCCCGCGGCGAACGACACCATCGACATCGCCGGAATGGGCGAGAAACCGGCGATCCGGTCGGGGCCGTGGGCCTTGATGGTGTGCACGTGCGCGGCCGCGATCATCTCGGTCGCTTCGGCCCAGGTCACCCGCACCAGCCCGCCCATCCCCCGGGCCTGCTGGTAGCGCCGGCGACGCTGCGGGTCGGCCTGGATATCCGCCCAGGCCAGCACCGGATCACCCAGGCGCGCCTTGGCCTCCCGGAACATCTCGACCAGCGGGCCCCGGGCGTAGGGATAGCGGATCCGGGTCGGCGAGTAGGAGTACCAGGAGAACGAGGCGCCGCGCGGGCAGCCGCGGGGTTCGTATTCGGGCCGGTCCGGGCCGACCGAAGGGTAGTCGGTCGCCTGGTTCTCCCAGGTGATGATCCCGTCCTTGACGAAGATCTTCCACGAGCACGACCCGGTGCAGTTCACCCCGTGGGTGGACCGGACCACCTTGTCGTGACTCCAGCGGTCGCGGTAGAAGATGTCGGCGTCGCGGCCGCCCCGGCGGGTCACGGTGCGCAGATCCGCCGAGACCTCACCCGGCGTGAAGAACCGGCCGCTACGTTCCAGCAGCTCCTCGAGCGGACCGCCGATATGGACCCCTGAGGGCGATGCGGGCGGCGTAGCGCGTGTCATCGGGGTTCTCCTTAGCGGGTCGCCGCACTCCGGCGGTTGAGTAGCGGGCCGGGACGTCGCAGCACGCTCATCTCAGCCCAAAATCCCAGCGTAGCGAGACATATCGCCGAACGACCCATTCCGTCGGCAGAATTTACAGAGCTGTTTCACCTACAGTGCCCGAGCCAGCTCGATGAGCCAAGCTCGATCGGCAGGTACCCAGTCAACATCTGGCAAGTCCACAGCGGTCACCCAGCGAAGAGCCTGGTGGTCGTGCGGGCGGGGCTCACCGCGCGCCAGGCTGACCCGGTAGGCGCGCAAGGTCATGCCGGAGTCGAGTTCGACGTCGGCGCCGAGGCGCTCGCCCACCGTGATCGCCTCGGCGTCGAGGCCCAGCTCCTCGGCGAGCTCACGGGCCAGCGCGGCCGGTTCACTCTCGCCGGGCATGACTTTGCCGCCGGGCAGCTCCCAGCGTCCGGCCAACTCCGGCGGGCGGCGTCGCTGGGCGATCAGCACCGTCGGCCCGACGATCACGGCTCCGGCGACCACGATCTGGGTGGGCATGGCGTGTGAGGCTATACCGTCCTACCGTCGGGTATGGCTTTGTTGACCGATGACCAGGTGGACTCCGCGCTGAGCGGTATCGACGGCTGGGAGCGGGCCGACGGTGCACTGCGCCGCTCGGTCACATTCCCCTCGTTTCTGGCCGGTATCGACGCGGTGCGGCGGGTCGCCGAGCGCGCCGAGGCTGCGGATCACCATCCCGATATCGACATTCGCTGGCGCACAGTGACATTCGCGCTGGTGACGCACTCCGAGGGCGGCATCACCGAGAAGGACCTGGCGATGGCGGGCGAGATCAACCGGATTCTGGCGAGCTGACTCTCGTGGTGGCCATCCAGGCCAGGGTGGCCAGCGCGCCGACGATGTAGACCAGGCCGGCCCACGCCAGGTACCACGGCCTGCCGTTCTGCCAGATGGTCGGTTGGGCGAAACTCAGCAGCCACGGCACCCCGATGAGGGTCAGCGCCAGCCAGCCCCAGCCCAGCAGCCGGGCGCCCCGGCGGTCCGCGTGCGGGCCGTGCAGCAGCCAGATCATCAGCGGCACCAACCACACCCAGTGGTGGGTCCAGGAGATCGGCGACGCCAACAGGCCGAACAGCTCCACCACCAGCAGCAGGCCGAGCGGGTCGGGCCGGGCGGGGTCGCTGCTCAGTGCGCGCCAGGCCAGCAGGGCCAGCACCGCGGTGAGGGCCACCGCGATCAGCACGAGCGGACCGTAGCCCGCGTCATGTCCGAGGATGCGGGAGATCCCGCCCCGCCAGGACTGGTTGAACGAGGTACCGATCGGACCCACCCGGTGCGCGTCGCCGAGCAGCTCGGTGAAGTAGCGACGGGCCTGGTCACCGCTGGCCCACACCGATACCGCGACGGTGCCGGCGAAGGCCACCGCCGAGAAGCCGGCGGCGGCCCAGCGCCGTGCGCCGGCCAGGTAGACCCCGGCGATCGCCGGGGTCAGCTTCACCCCGGCGGCCAGGCCGACCAAAAGCCCCGACACCCACCAGCGGCTGCTGTAGACCGCATAGAGCACCGCCAGCACCAGGATCACGTTGATCTGGCCGTAGTCGAAGGTGCTGCGCAGGGGTTCGGTCCAGATCCCGACCGCCGTCCACAGCATCGCCACCCGGCGCCCGGCGGTGGCCGATACGCCCAGCAGTCGCTGGCTGAGCCGGACCACGCCGTACAGGGCGGCCATGGTGCCGACCTGCCAGACGAAGGCGACCAGTCCGAACGGCAGCAGATGCAGCGGATAGAACACCACCGCGGCGAACGGCGGATAGGTGAACGGCAGCGGGAAATCGGGCGTCTGGTCGGCGTAGACGTAGTCATACAGCGCGCCGGGCCTGCCCAGGGCGGCCGCACCGCTGATGTAGACGTGCAGGTCGACGAAGTTGGCGCCGCGCGGGGTCAGATACGTCCAGGCGATCCGCGCCACGATGCTGACCGCCAGCAGCAGCGGGGCCGAGGCGGTCACTCGGTTCGTCCATGAACGCGCGGCCGGGGAGTCGAGGGTGGTGTCTACCGGCACGACTGTAGCGAACGGCCGGCGGATCACCGTCGCGGTTCGGGTCCGTAACGGTTCCATAAATCACACACGTGTCACTTGAGCCTCACCAGTAACAGGCTAGCTTCGGATTTCGTAGCAGCCACCGCCGAGGAATTGGGGAACTCATGTCGCGCCTGAAGACGCTGTTCAGCACCACCACGGCGACCGTCGCAGTCGGCTCGTCGGCCGCGCTGATCTTCGGCGGTCTCGGCGCGGTGGCCGCAGCAGACCCGGCCGTGCCGGCCCTGCCGCTGCCGACCGCCGGCTTCCCCGGTCTGCCGGCCCTCGAGCAGTTGAGCCCGGTGATCCAGCAGGCGGCCGCCGACCCGGCCGGCGCCACCTCACTGCTGGCCGCGGCCGCCGCCGCGTTCGCCGGAAACTCCGCAGCGCCCGCCGGTTCCCGGCAGGTGGCCGACTCGGTGGCCCAGTTCGTGCAGTCGCCGCCGGAAGCGCCGGCCGTGCTGCCCAGCGAGCATGTGCCGACGGCCGGATCGGCGCCGGGCTTGGTGGCCCACCTGCCCAGCGGGGTCGACCCCGCCAAATCGGTGGGACCGATTGCGCAGGCCGCGCCGAGCGCCCCGGAAGCCGTCCCGGCCCCGCCCGAGGCCGCCGCCGTTGCCGCACCGCCGGCCGAAGCCGTCCCGGCCGAGACCCCGGCACCCGAGGCGACCCCGGCCGCCGCCAACCCCGGATTCGGCCCGGACGCCCCGCCGACCCAGGACTTCATGTACCCGTCCATCGGCCAGAACTGCCTGGCCGACGGCGGCAACGTCATCGCCACCGCGCTGTCGGTGGCCGGCCCGGCCAGCATTCCCACGCCCGGCCCCAAGGCGGGCCAGACCGCCTACGTCTTCACCGCCGTCGGCACCCCCGGCCCGGCCGAGACCCAGAAGCTGCCGCTGAACGTCACCTGGGTGAACCTGACCACCGGCAAGTCCGGCAGCGCCACCCTGCAGCCGCGCAGCGACATCAACGCCGACGGGCCGACGACGCTGACCGCGATCGTCGACACCGGCTCGGGCAGCATCATGTCGACGATCTTCGGTCAGGTCAGCACCAAGGACCACCAGTGCAATTTCCTGCCCACCATCGGTTCGACAGTGGTGCCCTGAGGCGTCAGTAAGCCATGAACAAGATCGCGTCCCGGTCATAGCTCATACCGGGGTGCGCATCCGCGAGATGCTTCTGCGTCAAGTCGACCAGGTCGTCCTCGTCCTTGCCGACGATGGCCTCGCCGCACGGGCAGTTCAGATGCGTCTTCATGTCGCCGCCTTTCCCTTGCTCTCCCGGGCTTGTTTCGCAGCCTGTTTCTGGGCCTTCTTGGTGGACCGTACCCGGTGCAGCGACGCCGTATCGACGACGTCGGCGATCGACAGGTGGGTTCCGGCGCCGCCGTAGGCTCCGGCGGCCTCTCGCCATCCCGGCGGTGTCACGCCGTACTGCTTGCCGAGCAAGGCCACGAAGATCCGCGCCTTCTGCTCACCGAAGCCGGGCAGTGCCTTGAGCCGCTGGTACACCTGCGCCCCATCGGGGTCACCGGCCGTCCACAGCGCGGCCGTGTCACCGCCGTACTGGTCGACCACGGCCCGCGCCAAAGCCTGGATCCGGCCCGCCATCGATCCCGGAAAACGGTGCACCGCAGGCTTTTCCGCACACAGAGCGGCGAACTCCTCGGGGTCGCGGGCGGCGATCTCATGCGGGTCCAGCCCGCCCATCCGGTCGGCGATCTTCCTCGGCCCGGCGAACGCGACCTCCATCGGCACCTGTTGGTCGAGCAGCATCCCGACGAGTAGCGCGAACGGGTCGACGCTCAGCAACTCATCCGCCGGCGGATCCCCCACCAGCTGCAACTTCGGCACCCGGTCAGTCTAGAACGACCCGCACCGGTTGCGTGGGGTCATCCACCCGGCCGAATCGGTGGCGTTGATCTGTGTCGGTGCCGTGTGCAACCGTGTAATCGACAACCGGGCGTGCGCATCTCAGGAGACAGGCATGAAACGTGTAGTGGCGGCACTGATCGCAGCGACGGTTACCGCTGTCGCCTTGGCGGCCACGGCCGGTGCGATACCCGACCAGGGCACACCGGAATTCGACACCTACATGCAGGGTCTGGAACGCAACGGGTTCAACCTGAATCCCGACACCGCGTGGCGCGTCGCGCACCAGGCGTGTGAGGGCGGCCTTCCCGGACTGATCGGCTGGGAGCTGGTTGCTCAGGGGGTCGTCGGCCCCGGGGCGGACCAGCGGTTGATGGACGTGGCCCGGAAGTACGCCTGCCCGGTGCAGTGATCAGCCGCTCTTGCGACGGAACTCGCGACGGCTCTCCAGCGGGCCGTGCGATCTCGCCTGCTTGGCGCCGGCGTCCTTGTGGGCGGAGCCACCCGCCGACTTCGCCTTCTTGCGCTCCAGGGCCTCCCGGAACTTGCGTTTGTTTTCGTCGGCGGCGGAATCTGATTCGGGCATGACCGGAGCCTAGCCGCGATGGCGAGGCCAGCGCAGCCGGTCGCCGCGGATCGGCGCCCGCGGCCTCAGCGCATGCCCGGCGGCATGCCGTACAGGTGCGTGATCGGCAGCGTCAGCAGCACGCGACGATCAGTCACCATCGCCTCGCGGTACTCGTCCCAATCCGGGTGCTCCCCGGCGATGTTGCGATACAACGCCACCAGCGCCTCGACGGTCTCGTCGTCGGGTGCGGCCGCCGGCGGCGTCAGCTGGGCATCGCCTTCGGCGACGGCGTAAGACCAGCCGTCATCGGAGGTGACCAGCAGCGACGCCCTCGGATCACGACGTAGGTTGCGGGTCTTGGCCCGCGGCTCGGTGACCGATACCTGCACCGCGACGGCACGCGGGTCGAAGTAGTACTGCACATTCGACAGTTGAGGCCGCCCGTCGCGTTTGATGGTCGCCAGCACGCCGAGCGAGTTCCCACTGATCAAAGCCAGCAACTTATCGTCGAACACCTGGCGTCCCATGCCGGAAGCGTACCGATTGAACCCGGTGTGCGTCGTCGTTACCATCGCCCAGATGACCCGGTACGCGGCGTTCTTGCGCGGCGTCAACGTCGGCGGCGTGAACCTCAAGATGGCCGACGTCGCCGCTGCGCTGACCGATGCCGGACTCTTTGAGGTCCGCACGGTGCTCGCCAGCGGCAACGTCCTGCTCGAATCGCCCGACGACGCCGCGGCGGTGCGCGAAACCGCCGAAGCCGCCCTGCAGGCGCGCTTCGATTACCCGGCGCGGGTGCTGATCTACGACATCGACACGGTGCGCGCGCTGGTGGCGGCCTACCCGTTCGAACCCGAGGTTCCCGAACTCCACTCCTATGTCACCTTCGTCGCCGACGCCGAGTTGCTGGCCGAACTGTCCGCACTCGTCGGTCAGACCGGCCCCGGCGAGAAGATCGCCGCCGGTGACGGCGTGATCTACTGGCAGGTCCCCAAGGGCAACACCCCGGACAGCGCCGTGGGAAAGACCATGGGCAACAAGCGGTACGCGGCCTCGACCACGACCCGCAACCTGCGCACGTTGAGCAAGATGCTGCGCTGAGCCGCCGCCGGTAAAGTCGCACGGGTGAGCCAGGCAGAGAAAGTCACCCTGACCGGGGTCTCCGAGACCGCGTTACTGACATTGAACGCCCGGGCGACCGAGGCGCGTCGCCCCGACCGGATCATCGACGATCCGATGGCGGTCCGGCTGGCGGATTCGATCGACTACGACTTCGCGAAGTTCGGTTCGACCCGCCAGGACATCGCGGTGCGCGCGCTGGCCATCGACACCGAGGCCCTGCGCTTCCTCCGGCAGCACCCGACGGGCACGGTGGTCGCACTGGCCGAGGGGTTGCAGACCAGCTTCTGGCGGCTCAGCGAAGCCGTCCCGGATCCGCAATTCCGTTGGCTCACCGTGGATCTACCCGCGATCATCGAGATCCGCGAACGCCTGCTGCCGGCGGCACCACGGATCTCGGTCTGCACCCAGTCCGCACTGGACTACAGCTGGATGGACCGGGTCGATACCTCCGACGGGGTTTTCATCACCGCCGAGGGACTGCTGATGTACCTGCAGCCCGAGCAGTCCCTGGGCCTCGTCGCCGAGTGCGCCCGGCGTTTTCCGGGCGGCCGCATGATCTTCGACCTCCCTCCGGCGTGGATCGGCTGGCTGATCCGCCACGGCGTGCCGACCTCGCTGCGCTATCGGGCGCCGGCGATGCCGTTCACCCTGTCCGCCGCCGAGTCCACCAAGCTGGTGGACACCGTGCCCGGTGTCCGGGCCGTGCACGACCTGCAGCTGCCGCGGGGTCGCGGGCTGCTGTTCAACACCGTGCTCCCGGCCGCCTACCGGCTGCGGTTCCTCGCCGACGCGCGCCCGTCGCTGACCCTGCTGGAATTCGGTTAGGAGCCGATCACCGCGGCGTTGCCGAAGGCCGCGTCGAGATAACGCAGCGCTTCGGCCTTGCCCAGGCCGACGGCGCGGGCCGCCGCGACGAAGGCTGCCGCCGCCGCCGTCATCGCCGCATCGGCCGGATCGCTGCTGGCCACGAAAGTGCCGAACCGTCCGCGGGTTTCGACGATCCCGGCGGCCTCGAGCTCCCGGTAGGCCCGCGCTACCGTGTTGACCGCCAGGCCCAGCTGACCGGCCAGCTCGCGCACCGTCGGCAGTCTGGTTCCCGCCGGCAGGGCCCCCTCGCGGACCGCCTCGATCATCCGGGTGCGGACCTGCTCGAACAACGGCGTGTCCGGTTGCGCGTCGATCCTCAGCAGCTCCGTGAAGTCCATCGGCCCAGTATCCCGCTATGTTGGTGGCGTGCAGGTGGCGGTGTTCAGCGGCGCGGGGATCTCAGCCGAGAGCGGGGTCCCCACCTTCCGTGACGACGCGACGGGGCTGTGGGCACGCTTCGACCCCTATGAGGTATCCAGCATCGACGGCTGGCACCGGAACCCCGAACTGATCTGGGGCTGGTATCTGTGGCGCCACCATCTGGCCAGCCGCGTCGGCCCCAATGCCGGGCATCGCGCGGTCGCGGACTGGGAGCGGTACGCCGACGTCCACGTCATCACCCAGAACGTCGACAATCTGCACGAGCGTGGCGGCAGCTCAACGGTTCACCATCTGCACGGCAGCATGTTCAAATTCCGTTGCGCCGATTGCGACCAGCCCTACACCGAAAGACTGCCGGAGATGGCGGAGCCGCAGCTGGAAGTGGCCCCGCCGGTGTGCGGTTGCGGCGGTTTGATCCGTCCGGACATCGTCTGGTTCGGCGAGAACCTGCCCGAGGAGCCGTGGAAGGCCGCGGTCGAAGCCATCGACGCCGCCGACGTGCTGGTCGTGGTGGGCACCTCCGCTGTGGTCTACCCGGCGGCCAGCCTGCCCGAGCTGGCGCTGGAGCAGGGCAAGATCGTCATCGAAATCAACCCCGAGCGCACGCCGCTGTCGGCCAGGGCGACGGTGAGCGTGCGCGACACCGCGTCGGCGGCATTGCCGGGTCTGCTCCAGAGGCTACCCACCCTGTTGGGCTAACGGGACTCAGGCCGGGCGGCGGGCGCGACCCAACGCGAACTCCGACACCGGTAGCGGCACCCAGGCCGGAAACTGGTGCCCGCGCCGCGCCGTCGCGACGGTGAAGCCGGCATCGGTGATCATCCGCTCGGTGTCGCGGTGGGTATGACAATTCCCGAACAACTTCGGCCAGAAGGTGGCGTCGGCCAGCCGCTGCAGCCCGCCACGCGCCCCACCGCTGGCGACATGCTCGAAGTAGCGCAGCTCTCCGCCGGGTTTGAGCAAGCCGAACAGCTGCTGCAGCACATCGCGGGGCTGGTCCACCGAGCACAACACCAGCGAGCAGACGATGGCGTCGAACGGTTCGCCGGAATCCAACGCCTCGACGGTGCTCGCCACGACCGTCACCGGCACCGGCGCTGCCGCCGCCGCGTCGCCGGCAGCCGCCCGCAGCCGCGATTCCGGCTCGGGGGCGACGACCTCGGTGACGGTCTCGGGGTAGAACGCGAAGTTGCTTCCGGTGCCGGCGCCGACCTCCAGCACCCGGCCGGACAGATCTTCCAGATTCTCCCGGCGCCGGTCGCGCAGCCAGTCGGTCTCGCGGCTCGACATGAACGTCCAGATCCGGGCGAACAGCGGATTGTCCAGGGTCGCGGGTGAGGCCATGAGGCCACCTTAGCGGTACCAGAAATTTCCGAGCGCACCGTCAGTCAGCCAATGAGGCCGGTCTCAGCCGAAAGGTCCGGCAAAAGCTACCGGCCGGTAAGATTGCCACCATTTCCCGAATCGTGACTCAAAGATCCCTTAATAGTGACCCATAGGCTCAGTGTCATGTGGATCGACGACTCAAGTGCCGACGTCATCAAGGTCGACTTCGAGGCCCTGTACCACGGCGATGTCCTGGTCGAGGGTGACACTTCGGAGCAGCTTGACGACTGGCACCCGCTGGCCAGTTGATTGATCGGCGCCGCGGCAGCGGCGCCTTTCGATATCGCGCCCTCGCGCGACGGCGGCCGCCCACATCCGGGTCGTCCGCAACCGGTGAGTCATCCCATTTCTCTTACATTCAGGTAGGGCCGCTCGGCACCCTCGGAGCGTTACCCGTCGCATCGCCGCCCAGCAACATCCGCGGGCGCATCACATGACAACGCCGAACGTGCCACCACTGCGGAAAACCGTTTCGCAGCAGCTGCACGTTCGGCGTAGTAGGTCGGCCCTAAACCGCCGTCGTCAGGCGACGTTCTCCTCGTCGTCGGCCTCGAGCATGTCCGCCAGGCGCCCCGAGATCAGCTCCTCGGCCTCGGTCACGATCCGCGACACCAACTCCCCGACGGTCGGGATGTCGTTGATCAGCCCCATCGCGGTGCCCACCGACCAGATCCCGGCTTCAACGTCGCCGTCCTCGAAAACCTTGCGGCCCCGAACCCCGGCCACCAGCTCCTGCACGTCGGGGAACTGACCGCCCTTGTCGAGGATCTCGACGACTTCGCGCGAGACGGTGTTGGACGCCACCCGGGCGGTGTTGCGCAGCGGCCGGAAGATCAGCTCGGTGCCGCGCTCGTCGCCGGCAACGATGGCTTCCTTGACGTTCTGGTGGATGCAGGACTCCACGGTGCACATGAACCGGGAGCCCATGTTGATGCCGTCGGCGCCCAGTGCCAGTGCGGCGACCAGGCCGCGGGCGTCGGCGAAACCGCCGGAGGCGATCATCGGGATCTCGATCTGGGCGGCCGCGGCCGGGATCAGCACCAGGCCGGGGATGTCATCCTCGCCGGGATGCCCGGCGCATTCGAACCCGTCGATGCTGATGCCGTCGACCCCGAGGCTCTGGGCCTTGACGGCGTGCCGTACCGAGGTGCACTTGTGCAGCACCTTGATCCCGTTGTCATGAAACATCGGCAGGTGCGGCGCCGGGTTGGACCCGGCGGTCTCGACGATCTTGATGCCGGCATCCACGATCACCTGCCGGTACTCGTCATAGGGCGGCGGGTTGATCGTCGGCAGGATGGTCAGGTTCACCCCGAACGGCTTGTCGGTCAGATCCCGGGTCTTGGCGATCTCGTTGGCCAGGTCCGCCGGGGTGGGCTGGGTGAGCGCGGTAAGGAACCCGAGGGCCCCCGAATTCGCCACCGCCGCAACAAGTTCCGCGCGGCCCACCCATTGCATACCGCCCTGGGCGATGGGATGCTCGACCCCGAAGACTTCGGTGAACTTCGTTCTCAGTGACATAGGTACTCCTAGCTCTGTCGGATGTTCTTCGCCCAAGCGCTATCGCGGGGCCATGCGGATCGCGCCGTCGAGGCGGATCACCTCGCCGTTGAGCATCGGGTTGGTGATGATGTGCTCGGCCAGCGCGCCGTACTCGTCGGGGTCGCCAAGCCGGGCCGGGTGCGGCACCTGCGCACCGAGCGAGCGCTGCGCCTCCTCGGGCAGCGAACCGAGCAGCGGGGTCTTGAACAGGCCCGGCGCGATGGTGCAGACCCGGATCAGCTCGCGGGACAGGTCCCGCGCGATCGGCAGGGTCATGCCGACCACGCCGCCCTTGGATGCCGAGTAGGCGGCCTGGCCGATCTGGCCGTCGAACGCCGCCACCGAGGCGGTGTTGATGATGACGCCGCGCTCCTCACCGAGCGGCTCGGTCTTGGCGATCCGCTCGGCGGCCAACCGCAGCACGTTGAAGGTGCCGATCAGGTTGACCTGGACGACCTTGGTGAACTCTTCCAGCGGGAACGCACCGTTTTTGCTCAGCGTCTTGATCGCGTTGCCGATGCCCGCACAGTTGACGTTGATCCGCACCGGTCCCAGGGACTCGGCGACGTCCAGCGCCTTGGTGACCGCCTCGGGGTCGGTGACGTTGGCCTCGGCGAACCGGGCCCGATCCCCCAGCTCCGCCACCACATCGGCGCCCCGCAGGTCGATCACCACGACCTGCGCGCCCGCATCGAGCAGGCGTTTCGTCGTCGCCAAACCCAGCCCCGAAGCACCGCCGGTGACGACCGCCACCGCATCCTTGATCTGCACGTGTCATCCCTTCGTCAACCAACCACCTGGTTGGTCGGGACTATACCCAGTCCCTCAGGATGGCGTCGTTGTCGGCCCCCAATACCGAGGGCGGTGTGGGGATGTCGGGCACGCTGCGGGAGAACCGCGGCGCCGGCATGGGCTGCAGGTAGCCGTCGACGTCGTAGAAGGTGTCCCGCTCGGCGACGTGCGGATCGGACAGCACCTCACCGAAGGCCAGGACCGGCGCCACACAGGCATCGGAGTCGGCGAACACCTTGGCCCAGTGGTCACGGTCGTGCGCCGCGAACGCCTTGGTGAACACCTCCCGCAACTCGGGCCAGCGCGCAGTGTCGTTCTGCGCCGGCAACGCGGCTGCGTCCAGACCGAGCTTGGCCAGCAGTTCGGCGAAGAACTGCGGCTCGATCGCTCCCACCGAGACGTAGCGTCCGTCGGCGCATTCGTAGGTGTCGTAGTAGGGGGCACCGGTGTCGAGCATGTTGACGCCCCGCTCGTCGCTCCACACACCTTGGGCGCGGAAGCTCCACATCATCGCCCCGAGCATGCTCGAACCGTCGACCATGGCCGCGTCGATCACCTGCCCCTTGCCGGAGGTCTGCCGCTCCCAGAGCGCGGACAGGATGCCGACCAGCAGAAACATCGATCCACCACCGAAGTCGCCGGCCAGGTTCAACGGCGGCACCGGGCGTTCGCCCTTGCGGCCGATCGCGTGCAAGGTGCCGTTGAGCGAGATGTAATTGATGTCGTGGCCGGCCTGCAGGGCGCGCGGCCCGGTCTGGCCCCAGCCGGTCATCCGGCCGTAGATGAGCTTGTCGTTGACCTTGGCGCAGTCCTCCGGCCCCAGCCCGAGCCGCTCGGTGACGCCGGGCCGGAAGCCCTCGATCAGCACGTCGGCCTTGGCGACCAGC
>Ga0182736_1001644_pt1 | contig 20409 bp, 22 predicted proteins | sample eDN5th30CKraftBY_FD_128882 | JGI IMG/M metagenome (GOLD analysis project Ga0182736, IMG submission 128882) | Enriched backyard soil microbial communities from Emeryville, California, USA - eDNA 5th pass 30_C Kraft BY (version 2) (version 2) | ecosystem: Environmental > Terrestrial > Soil >... | reverse complement strand
GGGAGCACCGCTGTCGGTGAGACCGCTGCCGCCGCTGAGCCCGCGCGTGCCGCCGCTCCGTCGGCCGACGCCGGCGACGCCGAGCCCGAGACCACGGGCCGGCGCCGGCAGACCCGTCGCCGTGGCGGCGACCAGGCCGACGGCGGCCAGGCCGCCGACGCCGGCACGGACGTCCGCGACCGCGCCGCCGAGCGCACCAACGGCGTCGAGCGCGCCGGGGCGGGCGACGGCCGGGGCGAGCGCCGGGGCCGCGACAACGACCGGCGCGACCGGCGCGACGACGACCGGCGCGACGACCGTCGTGACAACGACCGCGGGGACGACCGCGGCGGGCGGAACAGCCAGCGCGGCAACGATTCCCGGGGCAACGACTCGCGTGCCGGCGACGGCCGCAACAACGACGGCCGCAACAACGACGGCCGCGGCAACGACCAGCGTGGGGTCGACACCCGCGGCAACGACTCCCGCGACGACGACGGCGACGACGACGGCGACGGCCGGGGCCGCCGCGGTCGCCGGTTCCGCGACCGCCGCCGCGGCCGGGACCGCCAGGGTGGTGGCCAGGGCAACGTCGACACCGAGGTGCGTGACGACGACGTCCTGCTGCCCGTCGCCGGCATCGTCGACATCCTGGACAACTACGCGTTCGTCCGGACGACCGGATACCTGTCGGGGCCGAACGACGTCTACGTGTCGCTGTCGATGGTGCGCAAGTACGGCCTGCGCCGTGGTGACGCGATCACCGGTGCGGTCCGGCAGCCGCGCGAGGGCGAGCAGCAGCGGCAGAAGTTCAACCCGCTGGTGCGCGTCGACACCGTCAACGGCCGCGATCCCGAGGCCGCCAAGGCGCGCCCGGAGTTCACCAAGCTCACCCCGCTCTACCCGAACGAGCGGCTGCGCCTGGAGACCGAGCCGTCGAAGCTGACCACCCGCGTCATCGACCTGGTGATGCCGGTCGGCAAGGGACAGCGCGCCCTCATCGTCAGCCCGCCGAAGGCCGGCAAGACGATGGTGCTGCAGTCGATCGCCAACGCGATCACCACGAACAACCCCGAGGTCCACCTCATGGTCGTGCTCGTCGACGAGCGGCCGGAGGAGGTCACCGACATGCAGCGGTCGGTGAAGGGCGAGGTCATCGCCTCCACCTTCGACCGCCCGCCGTCGGACCACACCGCCGTCGCCGAGCTCGCCATCGAGCGGGCGAAGCGCCTGGTGGAGATGGGCCACGACGTCGTCGTGCTGCTCGACTCGATCACCCGGCTCGGCCGCGCCTACAACCTGGCCGCGCCCGCGTCGGGCCGGATCCTCTCCGGTGGTGTCGACTCGACCGCGCTCTACCCGCCCAAGCGGTTCCTGGGCGCGGCGCGCAACATCGAGGACGGCGGCTCGCTCACGATCTTCGCGACGGCGCTGGTCGAGACCGGGTCGACGATGGACACGGTGATCTTCGAGGAGTTCAAGGGCACCGGCAACGCCGAGCTCAAGCTCGACCGCAAGATCGCCGACAAGCGGGTCTTCCCGGCCATCGACGTCGACGCCTCCGGCACGCGCAAGGAGGAGCTGCTGATGTCGCCCGACGAGTTCGCGGTGACCGTCAAGCTCCGCCGGGTGCTCGCCGCGCTCGACGACCAGCAGGCCATCGACCTCGTCCTCGACCGGCTCCGCAAGACGCGCACCAACATCGAGTTCCTGATGACGGTGGCGAAGTCGACGCCGGGCCCGGACAACGACTGACCTCCCGCACGGGAGTCCGCCACGGGGCCACCGGGAACAGCCGGTGGCCCGTGGTGGTTCAATTGAGCGTCACGCAGTGGCTCCGGTTCACCCCTGTCGGCGATCCCGTCGGCACAGCAGGGGACCCGGCGGCCCTCCCTGGAGAGGAACTTCCATGAAGTCGGGCATCCACCCCGAGTACGTCGAGACCACGGTCACCTGTGGTTGCGGGAACACGTTCACCACCCGCAGCACCAAGACCAGCGGCTCGATCCACGCCGAGACCTGCTCGCAGTGCCACCCGTTCTACACGGGCAAGCAGCGCATCCTCGACTCCGGCGGCCGCGTGGCCCGCTTCGAGGCCCGCTACGGCAAGCGCGCCCGCTCCGGCAAGTAGCTGCACCGACGGCGCCCACCACGGTCTCGTGGTGGGCGCCGTCCGTCTGTCCGGACCCTGCGCAGGAGGTGACCATGACCGAGACGTCCACAACGGCCCCGCAGACCGCCGACGCGCTGCTGGCCGAGCACGCCGACCTCGAGCTCATGCTCGCCGATCCCGCGGTCCACGCCGACCCCGCCAGGGCGCGCAGGCTCGGCCGTCGCTACGCCGAGATCGGGCCGGTCGTCGCCGTCGCCAAGGAGTTGGCGTCGGTCCGCGACGACCTGGCCGCCGCCCGGGAGCTGGCCGCCGACGACCCCACGTTCGGCGCCGAGGCCGACGACCTCGCGGCCCGCGTGCCCGCGCTCGAGGCCCGGCTCGCGGAGCTGCTCGTCCCGCGCGACCCGCACGACGCCGACGACGTCGTCCTCGAGGTGAAGTCGGGTGAGGGGGGCGAGGAGTCCGCGCTGTTCGCGGGCGACCTCGTCCGGATGTACACCCGATTCGCCGAGTCCCGCGGCTGGAGCACCGAGATCCTCGACGCCACGACGTCGGACCTGGGTGGCTACAAGGACGTCACGCTCTCGGTGCGCGCCCGGGTCCCGGCCGCCGACGGCGTCTGGTCCGCGCTCAAGTTCGAGGGCGGGGTGCACCGCGTCCAGCGGGTGCCCGTCACCGAGTCGCAGGGCCGCATCCACACGTCCGCCGCCGGCGTGCTCGTCTACCCCGACACCGGCGCCGACGACGCGGGCATCGAGATCGACGACAACGACCTGCGGGTCGACGTGTTCCGGTCGTCCGGGCACGGCGGGCAGAGCGTCAACACGACCGACTCGGCCGTGCGCATCACGCACCTGCCGACGGGCATCGTCGTGAGCTGCCAGAACGAGCGCTCGCAGCTGCAGAACAGGGCCAGGGCGATGGAGGTCCTGCGGTCGCGGCTGCAGGCCCTCGCCGAGGAGGAGGCCGCGGCCAGGGCGTCCGACGCGCGCCGGTCGCAGGTGCGCACCGTCGACCGTTCGGAGCGGATCCGGACCTACAACTTCCCCGAGAACCGCATCGCCGACCACCGCGTCGGCTACAAGGCGCACAACCTCTCCGCGGTGCTCGACGGCGACCTCGGCGACGTCATCGCCGCGCTCGTCGCGGCCGACCGGGCCGAGACCGTCGCGATCGGGGACAGCGGGTCGTGACCCCGTGTCCGGGCTCTCGCCGCGAGGACCTGCGGTGACGCGCCAGCCGCTGCGTGTCGCGGTGCTGGAGGCCGAGCGGATCCTCACGGCCGCGGGTGTGGCGAGCCCGCGGGTCGACGCCGAGCTGCTCGCCGCGCACGTCGTCGGCGTCGACAGGGGCCGGCTGCCGATGGTCCCGCTCGTCGACCGCGACGTCGTCGAGACCTACCGGGTGCTCGTGTCCCGGCGCGCCGCGCGCGAGCCGTTGCAGCACGTACTGGGCACCGCGGTCCTCGGGCCCGTCGAGGTCGCCGTCGGCCCCGGGGTGTTCACCCCGCGCCCGGAGACCGAGCTGCTGCTCGAGTGGGGGCTCGCGCGGATCGCCGACGTGGCCCACCCGCTCGTCGTCGACCTGTGCACCGGGTCCGGCGCACTGGCCCTCGCGATCGCCGCGGCGCGGCCCGACGCGCAGGTGCACGCCGTCGAGGCCGATCCGGGCGCGCTGGTGTGGGCCCAGCGCAACATCGCCGCGCAGGCCGCCGCCGGGGCGACGCCGGTGACCCTGCACGCCGCCGACGTCCGCTGGACCGACCTGCTCGTCGAGCTCGAGGCGAAGGTCGACCTCGTCGTCTGCAACCCGCCGTACGTGCCCGACGGGACACCGGTGCCGCCGGAGGTCGCCGACTGGGACCCGCCCGGCGCGGTCTTCGGCGGACCCGACGGCCTCGAGATCGTCCGCGCGGTCGTCTCGACGGCGGCGGGTCTGCTGCGCCACGGCGGGTGGCTCGCCATCGAGCACGACGACACCCAGGGCGAGTCCGCGCCCGGGTTGTTGGCCCGGCGCAAGGTGTTCTCCGACGTCGCCGACCATGCCGACCTCGCGGGCCGCCCCCGGTTCGTCACCGCACGACGCAGCCCGCTGCGCGGCTGACCCGCCCGGGGGCCGATCGGCGGCGGCCGTAGGCTCGCGCGGGTGACGACGTTCGACTGCGCCGACCCGGACGCCCGGGCCGAGGGCCTCGCCGCCGCGGCACGTGCCGTCCGGGCCGGCAACCTGGTGGTGCTGCCCACCGACACCGTCTACGGAATCGGCTGCGACGCCTTCTCCGCCACCGCGGTGCGCTCGCTGCTGGCCGCCAAGGGCCGTGGGCCCGACATGCCCGTCCCGGTCCTCGTCGGTTCGTGGTCGACGATCGACGGCCTGGTCATCGGTGTCCCCACGGCGGCGCGCGAGCTCATCGAGGCGTTCTGGCCCGGCGGGCTGTCGCTGGTGCTGCAGCACGCCCCCTCGCTGGCCTGGGACCTCGGGACGACGCGCGGCACCGTCATGCTGCGGATGCCGCTGCATCCGGTGGCGCTCGAGCTGCTGCGCGACGTCGGGCCGATGGCCGTGTCCAGCGCCAACCGCTCCGGGCACGCCCCGGCCGTCGACGCCGCCGACGCGGTCGCGCAGCTCGGCGAGCACGTCGCGGTCTACCTCGACGGCGGCCCGACCGAGGAGAACGTCCCGTCGACCGTCGTCGACCTCACCGCGGACGCCCCTCGGGTGCTGCGCGAGGGCGCCGTGTCGGTGGCGGCGATCTCCGAGGTCCTGGGCCGTGAGGTCGCCTCCGCCTGAACCCCGCCCCGACTGATCCGCGGCGCGGAGGGCGGACGCGGTACCCCGAGCGCAACCTGACGGTTGTGGGCCGGCCGGCGCGCAGCGCCGGGGTTGCGCTCGGCACCCCGAGCGCAACCGGAGCGTCCTCTTCCGGCCGACACCAGGCGAATGGTCTGCCGGCCGAGCGCGCCGGTCCGGATGTCGCGACGCCGGTCGAGGCGGTCGTCGTGCCCCGCGCCGTCGTACTCGATCGCCAGTCGGGCGTCCGGGTGGGCGAGATCGAACCGGGCGACGACCCGGCCGTCGACGACCAGCTCGTACCGGGGTTACGGGCGGGGGCAGGCCGGCGTCGACGAGGAGAAGGCGCATCCGGGTCTCCATCGGCGACTCCGCCCGGGCGTCGGCCCGGCTCGGCGCGGCCCGGACGAATGCGGAACCTCGGGTTCGTGGGAGGCAGGAAGCCATGTCCGCCAATGCCTCCGGGGGAAGCCACCGACCCGGGCGAGGGCGTCGATGGCGACGACGGCGTCGGTCCGGTGCTCCCGGCGGGCGATGTCCCACACGCTCCGCAGCGGCGTCGTGACCCGGCAGCCGTCGACGAGCGTGATCTCCTCGGGAAGCAGGCGTGCGAAGTCCCTCCGGAGCAGCACCTCGCGGCAGCTCGGCGTCGTGCCGCCGCGCCCGGCAGCGCTGACGTTGCGCGCGGGGTTCCGGGCGCAACCTCGGTCGCGGATCCCGCTGGCTGGTGCACCGGGGTTGCGCGGAGGGTGCGGGGGGTGGAACTCCGGCCTCAGAGTCGGGGCAGGCCGAGCGCGTCGGCGTGGGTGTCGACGACCGAGCGGAACCACGCGGCGTGGTCGCGGACGATGTTGTGCGTGTGACCGTGCAGCTCCCAGCCGATCGCGCCGAAGAGCCCCGACCAGGCGGTGACGGTGAGTGCGGCACGGACGGGGTCGTCGGTGAGGCCGAGGTCGGCGAGCACCCGGGGTTCGAGCATGTCGGCCACACCGGGCAGCGGGGTGAGCACGCCGCTCGCGAGCCCGTCGGTGATGATCGCGACCACGAGCGTGCCGACGCGGGCGGCGGGCCCGATCGTCGTCTCGGGGGCGGCGTAACCGGGGACGGGCGACCCGTAGAGCAGCGAGTACTCGTGCGGGTGGGCGAGCGCCCAGTCGCGGGCGGCGCCGCAGGCGGCGTGCAGGCGGCCGCGCAGGTCCTCGCGCGGGACCGCCGCCTCGGCCCGCTCCGCCGCGGCGCCGAGCGCGTCGTAGGCGTCGACGATCAGCGTCGTCAGCAGGTCGTCACGGCTGGGGAAGTAGCGGTACACCGCCGACGACGCCATGCCCAGCTCCCGGGCCACGGCACGCAGTGAGAGCGCGGCGGCGCCGTCGGTTGCCAGGTGCGCGCGGGCGACGTCGGCGATCTCGGCCGTCAGCTGCGCGCGGACGCGGGCGCGGGCGGTGCGGGGTGCGGACATGCGACGGATTCTGCCTCACTGCGAGAGCATTGGAAACCGACGAGAGCATCGCTCTGTGAGGCCTGCCCCTCCGGGTGCGGTGATCAGGACCGCCGCAGGTAACCTCGACCGACGTGAGCACACCGTTCTGGGGCCCGGACTTCGACGCACTGCAGCAGCAGGATCCCGAGATCGCGGGAGTCGTGCTGGACGAGCTCGAACGGCTGCGGGGCGGACTGCAGCTCATCGCGAGCGAGAACCTCACCAGCCCCGCCGTCCTGGCCGCGCTGGGCTCGACGCTCTCGAACAAGTACGCCGAGGGCTACCCCGGCCGCCGGTACTACGGCGGCTGCCAGGTCGTCGACGTCGCCGAGGAGATCGGCAACGCCCGCACCAAGGAGCTGTTCGGCGCGGAGCACGCCAACCTCCAGCCGCACTCGGGCGCGAGCGCGAACCTCGCCGCCTACGCGGCGTTCGCCAAGCCGGGCGACACGGTGCTGGCCATGGACCTCAAGCAGGGCGGCCACCTCACCCACGGCTCCAAGGTCAACTTCTCGGGCCTGTGGTTCGACGCGGTCTCCTACACCGTCCGCCAGGACACCGAGCTGATCGACTACGACCAGGTGCGCGACCTCGCGCTGCAGCACCGGCCGAAGATCATCATCTGCGGTGCGACGGCCTACCCGCGCCTGATCGACTTCGCGCTGTTCCGCGAGATCGCCGACGAGGTCGACGCCAAGCTCATGGTCGACGCCGCGCACTTCATCGGCCTGGTCGCGGGCAAGGCGATCCCGTCGCCGGTGCCGTTCGCCGACGTCGTCACCGCGACGACGCACAAGGTGCTGCGCGGCCCGCGCGGCGGCATGGTGCTGTGCCGGGCGGAGCACGCCAAGGCCATCGACAAGGCCGTCTTCCCGTTCTCCCAGGGCGGCCCGCTGATGCACGCGGTGGCGGCCAAGGCCGTCGCGATGCGCGAGGCGGCGCAGCCGGAGTACCAGAAGTACGCGACGCAGGTCATCGCGAACGCGCAGGCGCTCGCGAAGGGCCTGGAGGCCGAGGGCATGCGGGCCGTCTCCGGCGGTACCGACACCCACCTCGCGCTGATCGACCTCCGTCCGATCGGGGTCACCGGCGCCGAGGCCGAGGCGCGGTGCGACGCGGCCCGGATCACGCTCAACAAGAACGCGATCCCGTACGACCCGGCCCCGCCGATGAAGCCCTCCGGCATCCGGGTCGGCTCGCCGGCCTCGACGACCCAGGGCATGGTCGAGACGGACATGGCCGAGGTCGCGTCGCTGCTGGCGCGGGCGGTCAAGGCGCCCCAGGGCACCCCGGCGGGCGACGCCGAGCTGCGCGAGGTCGCCGACGCGGTCTCGACCCTCGTCGCGCGGGTCCCGGCCTACCCGCGCGGCTGACCGGCCCGGTCCGTGCTCGCCGCGGCCGCACCCGGCCTGGCACCCGTCGGACTCGGGCTGCCGATCCGTGAGTACCTGCTCGCGGGGTTGACCGCTGCCGTCGTCACGTTCCTGCTCACCGGCCTGGTCCGGGTGCTGGCGCTGAAGGCGGGGGCGGTGGCGTGGCCGCGCAACCGCGACGTCCACACCACGCCGACGCCGCGCTGGGGCGGGCTGGCGATGTTCGGCGGCGTGCTCGCCGGCATCGGCCTCGCGCTGCAGCTGCCGGCTCTGCGGCTGGCGTTCGACTACTCCGACGACGTGCTCGGCGTCGTCATCGCGGCCGCGCTGCTGTGCGGGGTCGGGGTGCTGGACGACCGCTGGGAGCTCGACGCCCTGACCAAGCTGGCGGGGCAGATCACGGCGGCGGGCGTCCTCGTGCTCTTCGGCATCCAGTGGGCGGTCTTCTGGGTGCCGTGGGGCGGCGGTGGGCAGAGCTCCGGTTCGTTGCTGATCCTCGGGCAGAGCCAGGGCGTGCTGCTCACCGTGCTGCTCACCGTCGCGCTGGTGAACGCGATGAACTTCATCGACGGGCTCGACGGGCTCGCGGCCGGCGTCGGCCTCATCGCGGCCGCCGCGACCGGGCTGTTCGCCATCGGGCTGGTACGCCAGAACGGCAACGACCCGTCGGCGTACTCGCCCGCCCTGCTCGCGGCGGTGCTGGCCGGTGCCTGCCTGGGCTTCCTGCCGCACAACTTCAACCCGGCACGCATCTTCATGGGCGACTCGGGGTCGATGCTGATCGGTGTGCTGCTCGCCGCGGCGACCACCGGGGCGTCGGGCAGGTTGCCGATCAGCGTGACGACCGACGGGACCGACGTGCTGGCGTTGTTCGCGCCGGTGATCGTCGTCGCGGCCGTGATGTTCGTCCCGCTGCTGGACCTGCTGATGGCGGTGATCCGGCGGACCCGCGCCGGGACGAGCCCGCTCTCCCCGGACAAGATGCACCTGCACCACCGGCTGCTCGAGATCGGCCACAGCCATCGTCGCGCGGTGCTGCTGATCTACCTGTGGGCCGCGGTGCTGGCCTTCGGTGCCGTGGCGTTGGCCCTCGTCGACGACCCGACCGCCGTGCTGTGGGCCGTCGGCGCCGGGATCGTGGTCGCGATCGTCGCGACCGTCGTGCCGCGCGACCGCGCCCTCGCGGCGATGAGACGCGGCTCACCAGGGCGTTCCTGACCCGCGGGCTCCGCAGGTGATCGACGCCCCCGGACGTGGCGTACGCCTCGTCCGCACAGGTCAGGGGGGCGTGGTCGGTGAAATTTGCTGTGATAGCGTCCGTTTTCGAGACCGGTCGTCGGCCGGGTGCGTCCGAGCTTGTGAAAGTATCCACAAGCTCGTGGCGGACCCGGCGGCGTCGAGGCGAGGAGCAGGTGGACAGCAACAGTCGCGGTGGCCCCCAGGGTCCCGAACTGGGCGACCTCCTCTCCATGGGCTTGACCATCGCGCTCTGCGTGATGGCCGGTTTCGGTTTGGGATGGTTGGTCGACCTTCCCTTCGGAACGTTCCCGGTGTTCGCGCTCGTAGGTCTGCTCCTCGGAGTGATCGCGGCCGGCGGGTTCGTCTACCGGATGTTCAAGAGGTTTCAGTGACGAAACGGGGTTTCGCGGTGAGTGACCGAGACGGGGTGACGGCTCCGTGACCGCTGTTCCGGGCTACGTCCCGCCCGTCACCCGGGCCACGTTCCGCCGCACGGCGATCATCGGCGCCGCAGTGGCGCTCGTGGCCGTCGCGGTTCTCGTCCCGTTGGGCTACGGGCTGTTCGCGCTCTTCGGATGCGTCGGCATCGCCCTCGGGATTCTCAACTCCGCCTTCGCGATGGGGTCGGTCGTGCGGTTCTCGCACGGCGCCGCCGCCCCGTCCAAGGCCAAGTTCTCCGGCGGCGTGCTGGTCCGTCTCGCCGTCATCACGGTCGTCGCGTTCGGCTGCGCGTTCCTCGTGCGCCCCCAGGGGGTCGCCGTGTTCGTGGGTCTCGCGGTCTTCCAGCTGCTGGCCACCGTGAGTTCGATCCTGCCGTTGATCAAGGAGATCCGACAGAAATGAATGCCGAGGTCCTCGCGGCCGGGGGAGAGATCAAGCCCGGTGAGCACTGGACGGGGTCGCTTTTCGGCCTGACCGTGAACCTCGACACGATCATCGGCACGCTGATCGCCGCGGTGATCGTCTGTGGTGCCGGCTTCTACATGGCCCGCCGTGCGACCAAGGGCCGCCCCTCGGGGTTGCAGGTCGCGTTCGAGGCGCTCGCCGGGTGGGTCCAGGGCCAGATTCGTGACGGGATGGGCCTGCGCGCACCGCGCGGTGTCGTCGGGCTCTGCATCACGCTGTTCGCCTTCATCCTCATCTGCAACTGGCTCGCCGCGCTGCCCAGCGAGCACTGGATCCCGCCGCCCACGTCCGACGTGAACCTCGTCTACCCGATGGCGCTGCTCGTCATCGTGTGGGTCAACGTCGCGGGCATCCGGGCCAAGGGCGCGAAGAGCTACTTCGGGCACTTCACGAAGCCCTACGCGTTCCTCGCGCCGATCGAGTTCGTGACCCAGTACTTCTCCCGCCCGCTGTCGCTCGCGCTGCGGCTCTTCGGCAACATCTTCGCCGGCGGGATCATGGTCGCGGTGATCGGGCTGATGTCGGCCTACGTGCTGTGGGTCCCGATGGCGGCCTGGAAGCTGTTCGACATGTTCATCGGCGCGATCCAGGCGCTGATCTTCACGCTGCTCACCCTCATCTACTTCACCGAGGCGGTCGGCAGCGAGGCCGACGAGCACGCGCACTAGCCGGGCATCGTCAGGCCCACCCCTCACGCACAACCGAAGAACCCACCCCGACGCACGACTCGCGCCACGCGACGGCGCGGTACGAGAAAGCACGAGGAGAGTCAGTCATGAGCATTTCCTACCTGGCCCAGGAAGCTGCCAGCGGTGGGTCGAGCACGCTCGGCCTCGCGATGATCGGTGGTGGCATCGCCCTCGCCGGTGGCGCCATCGGCGCGGCGATCGGTGACGGTCTCGCCGGTGCGTCGGTCATCCAGGGTGTCGCCCGCCAGCCGGAGGCGGCCGGCCGCCTCAACACGACCATGTTCCTGATCATCGGTCTGGTCGAGGGCATGTACTTCATCAACCTGGCGTTCATGGCGCTGTTCGTCTTCGTCCTGGCGTGATCACGCCATGACGACCGCGGTGCTGGCGCAGGGGGGTGGCGAGACCACCAACTTCCTGCTGCCCAACTTCACGATCGTCGTCGAGATCGTGATCTTCCTTCTGGTCCTGTTCTTCTTCTACCGGTTCGTCGTGCCGCCGCTGACCAAGGCCATGCGTGAGCGCGACGAGATGGTCCGCAAGCAGGTGGAGGAGCGCGACCGGGCGGTGCGCACGCTGCGCGAGGCCGAGGAGCGCTATGCCGCCTCGCTCGCGGAGGCCCGTGGCGAGGCCACGGCGATCCGCGACGAGGCCCGCGCCGACGCCCAGCAGATCCGCGAGACCATGCGGGCCGAGACCGACCGCGAGGTCGCCCGGCTGCGTGAGCAGGGCGAGGCCGAGCTCGCCGCCCAGCGCGCCGAGACGGCTCGGTCGCTGCGCGCCGAGATCGGGGGCCTGTCGAGCGACCTGGCGTCCCGGGTACTGGGCCGTCCGATCGACGACGGCCGGCACCGTTCGACCGTCGAGAGCTTCCTGGCCGACCTCGAGCGGGGCTCGGCCAAGGACGCCGAGGGAGTCCGCTGATGGAGATCATCGCCGAACTCGTCGCGTTCGTGATCGTCATCCTGGTCATCTGGCGCTTCGTCGTGCCGGTGCTCAAGAAGATGGTCACGGCCCGGCAGGACACCGTTCAGCAGCAGGTCGACGAGGCCGAGGAGGCCACGCGCAAGCTGAACGAGGCGCAGGCCAAGCTCGAGTCCGCCGTCGAGGAGGCGCGCCAGGAGGCGGCGCGCATCCGCGACGACGCCCGTGCCGACGCCACCCGCATCCACGACGAGCTCGTGGAGCAGGCGAAGCGCGAGATCGAGCGCACCAAGGCGCGCGGCGGCGAGCAGCTCGCCGCCCAGCGCGACCAGGTGGTCCGCCAGATGCGCGCCGAGCTGGGCGCCCAGTCCTACGGCCTGGCCGAGAAGCTGGTCGTCGAGTCGCTGGCCGACGAGAGCGCCCGCCGCGCGTCGGTCGACGACTTCCTCGACGACATCGACCGGCTCGTGGAGACCCGCGCGGCCACGTCCGCCGATGCTCCCGCGACCGCAGGGGGAGGAGCCTGATGGCCGCCTCGACCGAGACGCAGCTGCAGTCGGCCAGCCGTGAGTCGCTGGCCGACGCGGTGCGGCGGCTCGACGCCGTGGTCGACTCCTCGGCCGGCGCGGACCTCGCGATCCTGGGCGACGACCTGTTCGCCGTCGAGCGGCTGCTGGAGTCCGAGCCCGCCCTGCGCCGGCACCTCGCCGACCCGGCCGTGGCCCCGGAGGCCCGCACCGAGCTCGCCCGCCGGCTGCTCGAGGGCAAGATCGGCGCTGCGGCGCTCGACCTGGTCAGCACACTGGTGTCGGCACGCTGGTCGCGCTCGATCGACCTGCTGGACGCCCTGGAGGCGCTCGCCCGCCGGGCGGTGCTCGGCGTGGCCGAGAAGGACGGGTCACTCGACGAGGTCGAGGACCAGCTCTTCCGCTTCGGTCGCATCCTCGACCGTGAGCCGCAACTGGCCCGCCTGCTCGCCGACCGCTCGACGCCGGCCGACAAGCGCGTCGGTCTGCTCTCGGAGCTGTTGCGCGGCAAGGCGTCGACGGTCACGACGACGCTGCTCGAACAGGCCGTGCGGTCGCCGCGCGGGCTGGCGCTCGACATCGTCGCCGGGCAGCTCGCCGAGCTGGCCGCAGCCCGCCGGGACCGCTACGTCGCGCACGTGCGGTCGGCCGTCGCGCTGACCGACCAGCAGGAGCAGCGCCTGACCGAGTCGCTGGGCAGGCTGTACGGCCGCCCGATCTCGCTGCAGGTCGAGCACGATCCCGAGATCCTCGGCGGGCTCGTCGTCCAGGTCGATGGCGAGCTGATCGACGGCAGTGTGGCCGGCCGGCTGGCCGCCGCCCGCCGCGGGCTGCCGACCTGAGCACCGGCCGACACACCCCCACGCGACGCGCACAGCGCGACCGACAGAAGGAAAGACGAGAGCCATGGCAGAGCTGACGATCTCCCCGGAGGAGATCCGGAGTGCGATCTCCAGCTACGTCTCGTCGCTGGAGAGCCAGACCTCCCGCGAGGAGGTGGGCGCCGTCGTCGACACCGGTGACGGCATCGCCCACGTCGAGGGCCTGCCCTCGGCGATGACCAACGAGCTGCTCGAGTTCGAGGGCGGCGTCCGTGGGGTTGCGCTCAACCTCGACCAGCGCGTGATCGGTGCGGTCGTCCTCGGCGACTACGCCGGGATCGAGGAGGGCCAGCCGGTCCGCCGCACCAACAGCATCCTCTCGGTGCCGGTCGGCGACGGGTTCCTCGGCCGGGTCATCGACCCGCTGGGCAACGCGATCGACGGCCTCGGCGACATCGAGGCGGAGGAGCAGCGCGTCCTCGAGCTGCAGGCCGCGTCCGTGGTCGAGCGGCAGTCGGTGAAGGAGCCGCTGCAGACCGGCATCAAGGCGATCGACGCCATGACGCCGATCGGCCGCGGCCAGCGCCAGCTGATCATCGGCGACCGCAAGACCGGCAAGACCGCGGTCTGCGTCGACACGATCATCAACCAGAAGGACAACTGGGCCAGCGGCGACCCCGCCAAGCAGGTCCGCTGCATCTACGTCGCGATCGGCCAGAAGGGCTCCACGATCGCCGGCGTCCGCCAGGCCCTCGAGGACGCGGGTGCCCTGGAGTACACGACGATCGTCGCGGCCCCCGCGTCCGACCCGGCCGGCTTCAAGTGGCTCGCGCCCTACACCGGCTCGGCGCTGGGCCAGCACTGGATGTACCAGGGCAAGCACGTCCTGATCGTCTTCGACGACCTGTCCAAGCAGGCCGAGGCGTACCGCGCGATCTCGCTGCTGCTGCGCCGCCCGCCGGGCCGCGAGGCCTACCCGGGCGACGTCTTCTACCTGCACTCGCGCCTGCTGGAGCGCTGCGCGAAGCTGTCCGACGAGCTCGGCGGCGGCTCGATGACCGGCCTGCCGATCATCGAGACCAAGGCCAACGACGTCTCGGCGTACATCCCGACCAACGTCATCTCGATCACCGACGGCCAGGTCTTCCTCGAGTCCGACCTGTTCAACCAGGGCGTCCGGCCGGCGATCAACGTCGGTATCTCGGTCTCCCGGGTCGGTGGCTCGGCGCAGGTCCGCGCGATGCGCACGGTGTCGGGCTCGCTGCGTCTGGACCTGTCGCAGTACCGCGAGCTGGAGGCCTTCGCGGCGTTCGGCTCCGACCTCGACGACGCGTCGGCGCGGGCCCTCGGCCGCGGTGAGCGCCTGGTCGAGCTGCTCAAGCAGGCCCAGTACTCGCCGTTCTCGGTCGAGGACGAGGTCGTCGCGATCTGGCTGGGCACCTCGGGCCAGCTCGACTCCGTCCCGGTCGCCGACGTCGGCCGCTTCGAGAGCGAGTTCCTCGCCCACGTGCACCGCAACCACGCGGCGGCGATCGACGAGATCGTCGAGACCGGCAAGCTCTCCGACGAGAACGTCGAGCGGCTCCAGGGCATCGTCGACGCCTTCAAGCGCGACTTCACGGCCTCCGACGGCTCCTCGGTCGTCGTCAAGGACGAGAAGGCGCTCGACGAGGACGAGGTCGAGCAGGAGACCGTGAAGGTCAACAAGCCGGCTCCGGCTTCGAGCTGACGGGTAGGGACCGATGGCGGCACAGATCCGGGTGCTGCGGCGGCGGATCAGGTCGACGCAGTCCATCAAGAAGATCACGCGGGCGATGGAGCTCATCGCGACGTCGCGGATCGCGAAGGCCCGCGCGCGGGTCGAGCAGTCGCGGCCGTACGCCGAGCTGATGACCTCGGTCCTCAGCGAGCTGGCGTCCAACGCGGCGCTCGACCACCCGCTGCTCGTCGAGCGGCCGGAGGCCAAGCGGGCCGCGGTGCTGGTGGTCACCAGCGACCGCGGTCAGGCCGGTGGCTACAACGCGAACGTGCTCAAGGAGACCGAGCAGCTCCGCTCGCTCCTGCGTGAGCAGGGCAAGGAGCCGGTCCTCTACGTGATCGGCCGCAAGGGCGTCAACTACTACCGGTTCCGCCGGCAGCCCGTCCAGGCATCCTGGACCGGCTTCTCGGAGCAGCCGGAGTACGTGCACGCGGCGGAGGTCGCGCGCACGCTCGTCAACGCCTTCATGGTCGGCAGCGACGGCGAGATCGACGAGGACGGCGTCAAGGGCGTCGACGAGCTGCACCTGGTCTACACGCAGTTCCGCAACATGGTCAGCCAGACGCCGCAGGCGCGGCGGATGGCGCCGATGGAGGTCGAGTACGTCGGGGGCGAGTCGGCGCTCGACGCGACCTCCGAGACCGCGACCGGCGGGGCCACCGGTGTGACGCCCGCCGACGTCCGTGAGCAGTCGTCGGGCCCGAAGGCGCTCTACGAGTTCGAGCCCGACGCGGATGCGCTCTTCGACGCGCTGCTGCCGAAGTACATCGGCGCCCGGCTGTTCGCCGCCCTCCTCGACTCCGCCGCGTCGGAGTCGGCCAACCGGCAGCGCGCGATGAAGGCCGCGACCGACAACGCGAACGAGTTGATCCGTACCCTGACACTGGAAGCCAACCAGGCACGTCAGGCACAGATCACCCAGGAGATCAGTGAGATCGTCGGTGGGGCCGACGCTCTCGTGAGTTCAGGAAGTGAGAGCTGATGACCGCGACCGCTGACACTGCGACCACAACCGGCCGGGTCGTCCGGGTCACCGGCCCGGTCGTCGACGTGGAGTTCCCGCGCAACAACGTGCCGGACCTCTACAACGCGCTCACCGTCGAGGTGGAGTTCGGCGACCTGGCCAAGACGCTGACCCTCGAGGTCGCCCAGCACCTGGGCGACAACCTGGTCCGCGCCATCTCGATGCAGCCGACCGACGGCCTGGTCCGTGGCCAGGCGGTCACCGACCTGAACCGGCCGATCTCGGTGCCCGTCGGCGACCAGGTCAAGGGCCACGTGTTCAACGCGCTCGGCGAGTGCCTCGACAAGCCCGACCTGGAGATCACCGGCGAGCTGTGGGGCATCCACCGCAAGGCGCCGTCGTTCGACCAGCTCGAGGGCCGTACCGAGATGCTGGAGACCGGCATCAAGGTCATCGACCTGCTCACCCCGTACGTGCAGGGCGGCAAGATCGGCCTGTTCGGCGGCGCCGGCGTCGGCAAGACGGTGCTCATCCAGGAGATGATCACCCGTGTCGCCAAGAACTTCGGTGGTACGTCGGTGTTCGCCGGTGTCGGTGAGCGCACCCGCGAGGGCAACGACCTCATCACGGAGATGACGGAGTCGGGCGTCATCGCCGACACCGCGCTGGTCTTCGGTCAGATGGACGAGCCGCCCGGCACGCGTATGCGCGTCGCGCTGTCGGCCCTGACCATGGCCGAGTACTTCCGTGACGAGCAGAACCAGGACGTGCTGCTCTTCATCGACAACATCTTCCGGTTCACCCAGGCCGGCTCGGAGGTCTCCACGCTGCTCGGCCGTATGCCGAGCGCCGTCGGTTACCAGCCGACGCTGGCCGACGAGATGGGCGAGCTGCAGGAGCGCATCACCTCGACGCGTGGCCGGTCGATCACCTCGATGCAGGCGATCTACGTCCCCGCGGACGACTACACCGACCCCGCCCCGGCGACCACGTTCGCCCACCTGGACGCGACGACGGAGCTCTCCCGCCCCATCTCGCAGAAGGGCATCTACCCGGCGGTCGACCCGCTGACCTCGACCTCGCGGATCCTCGACCCGCAGTACATCGGCGACGAGCACTTCCGCGTCGCCAACGAGGTCAAGCGGATCCTGCAGCGCTACTCCGACCTGCAGGACATCATCGCCATCCTCGGTATCGACGAGCTGTCCGAGGAGGACAAGCAGCTCGTCGGTCGCGCGCGGCGCATCGAGCGCTTCCTGTCGCAGAACCTGCTGGTCGCCGAGCAGTTCACCGGCCAGCCGGGCTCGACGGTCCCGCTCAAGGAGACGATCGAGTCCTTCGACAAGATCGCCAAGGGCGAGTTCGACGACGTTCCCGAGCAGGCGTTCTTCCTCTGCGGTGGTCTCGAGGACCTCGAGAAGAACCGCAAGCGGCTGCAGGGCTGATCGGGCCGGAAAGGGCATCATGGCGGAGATGACGGTCGACCTCGTGTCGGTCGAGCGGAAGATCTGGACGGGGCAGGCGACGTTCGTGCTGGCCCGGACCACGGTCGGCGAGATCGGCGTGCTGCCCGGCCACGAGCCGACCCTGGCTCAGCTGGAGGACGCGGGTGTCGTGCGCATCGACACCACCGACGGCCAGTCGCTGACCGTGGCCGTGCACGGCGGCTTCCTGTCGGTCACGCCCGACCACGTGTCGATCCTCGCCGAGTTCGCGGAGCTCTCCGAGGAGATCGACGTGAACCGGGCACGCGCGGCGCTCGACCGGGCGGACGAGTCCGATCCGGAAGGAGCCGCGGCCAGGGCCCGGGCCGAAGCGCGGCTCAAGGCGGCCGGGGCGCAGTAGCAGGAAGCAAGGCAGCACTGTGGGAACGGTTGCGTCCGTGGTCGGGATCGTTCTCGTGTGTGCCTGTCTGCTGCTCGGCTGGTTCGCCGTGCGGCGTGTACGTCTCATGCGGGGCGGTGGCGTGGACCTGTGTCTGCGCCGCCGCCCCGCCTCGTTCGTCGGGGCCGACGACGTCGCGGGCTGGCACTTCGGAGTGGGGCGCTACCACGGCGACGAGTTCGCCTGGCACCGCCTGACCAGCGTCAGGTTCGGCCCGACACTGCGGATGGACCGCACCGACCTGCGGATCGTCGACAGGCGGGCGCCGGGAGCGGTCGAGACCTACGCGATCCCGCACGCGTCGGCCGTGCTGCGGCTGCGCACGCACGGCGAGGACCTGGAACTGGCGATGTCGCCCGGCGTCCTGACGGGCTTCCTGTCGTGGCTGGAGGCGGCCCCGCCCGGACGCACGACGGGGTACCGGCAGGCGTCCTGACGGGCCTGCTCAGCCCTCCTGCGGGGCGGCCTGCGCCGAGCCCTGGGGCCCGCCGGGCTGCCACAGCACGTCGCCACCCGGGTTGGCGACCCGGCCGAGGATGAACAACAGGTCCGAGAGCCGGTTGAGGTAGCGCGCCGTGAGCGGGTTGGTCCGCTCGGCGTCGGCCTCCAGCAGCGCCCACACCGACCGCTCGGCGCGGCGCGTCACCGTGCGGGCGACGTGCAGGTACGCCGCGCCCGGGGTACCGCCGGGCAGGATGAACGACGCGAGCTTGGGCAGGCCCTCGTTGAACTCGTCGCACCAGCCCTCGAGGCGCTCGACGTAGGCGTCGGTCACCCGCAGCGGCGGGTACTCCGGGTTCTCGACGATCGGCGCGCAGAGGTCGGCCCCGACGTCGAACAGGTCGTTCTGGATCTGGCGCAGCGGCACCAGGACGCGCTCGGCGAGCCCGCCGACGGTGACGGCGACACCGATCGCGGCGTTGGCCTCGTCGGTGTCGGCGTAGGCCGCGAGCCTCGGGTCGGTCTTGCGCACCCGGCTGAAGTCGCCGAGCGCGGTCGTCCCGTCGTCGCCGGTGCGGGTGTAGATCCTGGTCAGGTGCACGGCCATGGGACGACGGTAGCCGTCGGGCCCCGCGCGCCGCGCGGTACACCCCCTGCCGGGCGCGACACGCCCCGGGGTGGGCACCGGGCCGGGCGTCGCGGAACGCTAGCGTCGTTGCCCGTGGTGGAGCATTTCGCGGTCCGCGGAGGCGCCCGTCTCGACGGCGCCGTCGACGTCGTCGGTGCGAAGAACAGCGTGCTCAAGCTGATGGCGGCGGCGCTGCTGGCCGAGGGCACCACGACGCTCACGAACTGTCCGGAGATCCTCGACGTCCCGCTGATGGCCGACGTGCTGCGCAGCCTGGGCTGCACGGTCGTCGTCGACGGCTCGACGGTCACCATCGAGGTCCCCGCGGAGCCCGGCGCGGCCGCCGACTACCGCTCGGTGTCGCGGCTGCGGGCGTCGGTCTGCGTGCTGGGCCCGCTGGTGGCCCGCTGCCGGCGTGCGGTGGTGCCGCTGCCCGGTGGCGACGCGATCGGCTCCCGGCCGCTCGACATGCACGCCTCCGGGCTGCGCAAGCTCGGCGCGACGACCGAGATCGAGCACGGTCGCGTCGTCGCCCAGGCCGACGAGCTGCGCGGGGCCCAGATCTGGCTCGACTTCCCGAGCGTCGGGGCCACCGAGAACATCCTCATGGCGTCGGTCCTGGCCGAGGGCACGACGATCATCGACAACGCCGCGCGCGAGCCGGAGATCGTCGACCTCTGCACGATGCTGCAGCGGATGGGCGCGAAGATCGACGGCGCCGGCTCCTCGACGCTGACCGTCCACGGCGTCACCAGCCTCACCCCGACCGAGCACCGGGTCATCGGCGACCGGATCGTCGGGGCCACCTGGGCGTTCGCCGCGACGATGACCGGCGGCCGCGTCGACGTCCGCGGGGTCGACCCGCGGCACCTGGAGCTGGTGCTCGACAAGCTGCGCTCGGCCGGCGCGGAGACCGAGCTGGCGGCCGACGGCTTCACGATCGCGATGGACGGCCGCCCCACGGCCGTCGACTTCGTGACGCTGCCCTACCCGGGCTTCGCCACCGACCTGCAGCCGATGGCGATCGCCCTGTCGGCCGTCGCCGAGGGCACGTCGATGATCACGGAGAACGTGTTCGAGGCCCGCTTCCGGTTCGTCGAGGAGATGGTCCGGCTCGGCGCCGACGCCCGCACCGACGGCCACCACGCCGTCGTGCGGGGGGTGCCGCGGCTGTCGAGCGCGCCGGTGTGGGCCAGCGACATCCGCGCGGGCGCGGGCCTGGTCCTCGCGGGCCTGTGCGCCGACGGCGAGACCGTCGTCTGGGACGTCGAGCACATCGACCGCGGCTATCCGCGGTTCGTCGAGAACCTCGCCGGGCTGGGTGCGGACATCTCCCGGGTGACGGTCGACGCCGAGCGCTGACCCGCTCCCGCGGGCAGCGGGGGAGGACCGCGCCCGGCGTGGGCTACGCCGGTCGGCGCAGTCCCGGTCGCGGGCCGGCGCGTGACGTGTCACGGTCCCGGGGACCGGCGCGGGCCCGGTCGGACGGGGGAGAACGCATGTCCGACGCCGTGGGCACCGTGGGCGGGACGGAGGACGCCGCGCGCGAGGCCGGCCGGGGGGCCCGGATCGTGGTGCGCGTCGGGATCCTGGCCTACGGCCTGACGCACCTGCTCCTGGCGTGGCTGGTGCTGCGGGTGGCCTTCGGCGACCGCGGTAGCCGGGCCGACCAGTCCGGCGCGTTCCAGGCGATCGCGCAGACCACGGCGGGTCGGGTGCTGCTGTGGGTGCTCGCGCTGGGGTTCGTCGCCGTCGCGCTGTGGCGGGTCGGGGAGGCACTCGGGCGGGCCGGCGGCCGGGTGAAGGACGCGCGCGGGCGGCTCGAGAGCGCGGGCATGGCGGTGGTCTTCGCCGCGCTGACGGTGCTGGCCGTGCGGACGGCGGTGAGCGGC